>VOFB01003911.1_pt1 | contig 97467 bp, 106 predicted proteins | sample 5384141 | NCBI WGS metagenome assembly VOFB01 (sample SAMN12384721, study PRJNA508395) | human gut metagenome | isolation source: healthy gut A | host: Homo sapiens | reverse complement strand
TTTTTTCTCACCTATGATTCAAACATTTTTGAATGTGGTGGATGACCCGACAAAGATTCGTTTGACTGTGCGAAAAAAAGGATTCCGAAACCAATGCCAGCGTGGCACAGGGCAACGCTTCGTTAGCGGGAGCGCAGTATAAAGTGACCTATGTCAACGGCACAAAAACCGTTGAAAATATCGTTACGACGAATAGCTCGGGGTCAGCAACGCTTAGAGGTCTTCCGATTGGTGTGACTGTAACTGTACAAGAAATTACAGCCCCAGCAGGATACAAGTTGATTCCCGTGCACACCTTACGTTACAACAACCAAAACAGAGAAAATTGAATATGACCTCGAACCCGAAGATTTCACCGAAGATGTCTTTAAAGGACACATCCAGATCACCAAGCAGATTGAAATGCTCGGTGCGGATGCACAGCTTGAGCAAGGCGCTGAATATCAGGTGTATCTCAAATCTGCCGGTAGCTATGCCAACGCAAAAGACACAGAACGAGATTATCTTGTGACCGGGGCGGACGGCAAGGCGACCACCAAAGACCTGCCCTACGGCACGTATACGCTGCATCAGGTCAAAGGTGTGCCGGGGCGCGAATTTAAAGACTTGGATGTTGACGTCCACGAAAACGGCAAAACGTATGAGGTGACGCTCACAAACGAGCTCAAGTATGCGCCGCTCAAAATCGTGAAGACCTCCGAAGACGGCAATGTTGCCGGTTTTACATTCAAGGTCACACGGCTTGCGGATGGGTATAGTAAAACGTATACCACCAATGCGGCCGGTGAGATCATTACAGATCAGATGCCTGTATACGTCGATGCAGATGCAACGCAGCTGTACGAGTACAAGGTCGAAGAAATCAACGTGCCGGATAAATATCGCACGCCGGATGCACAGACAGTAACACTTACCTATGGGCAGACGGCAGAGGTTCGCTTTTACAACCAAATTGCACGCGGTACGCTTGAAATCCTCAAAGTAGACCACGACGGTGTGACGCCGCTTGAAGGCGCGAAGTTTGAGATTACAGATGATGATGGTAATGTGATTGCAACCGAAACTTCCGGGCCGGACGGAAAAATCAAGGTAGACTCGATCCTTTACGGACAATACCACTGGTCAGAGGTGATGGCTCCGAAGGGCTATGACCTTGACGATACCGTGCATGATTTTGCAATCGAGCACGATGAGCAGGTAATTGAGATCACGCAGGAAAACACTCCGAGTGTGGGCTCCATTACGGCTAAAAAAGTCGATGCCAACGGAAATCCCATGCCGGGCGTAGAGTTTACGCTCGAGTACAGCACTGACGATGGCGCGACTTGGGCTCCGATAGAAGCCCGCGCGGAAGACAGCAAGCCTTCAATCGGTGGCTGCACGAGTGCTGTTATTGACGGCACTTTGGAGACCGACGAAAACGGTGTCGCTGCTTTCAACGGCTTACAAATCGATAACCAGACCGTTACAATCACCTACCGCCTGACCGAAACCGGCACGAAGTCCGGCAGCACATTGCTCGCAGCGCCGATGTTTATCGGCAGCTTACCACAAGTAGAGGATGACGGCACAGAAGTCACCGATGTGGTCGTTACGGCAGTCAACAACCAAAGCTTTGCATTACCGTCCTCCGGCGGTAACGGTATGGCGAGCGTGCCGGTGGGCATTGCTCTCGCACTGATTTCCGTATCCTGCTTTGCAGCATGGCTGTGGAAGAAAAAGTTATTTTAAGAGAGCATCTACACTCTCTTAGAACATAAAAAAATAAAATGAAAGGAATGTAGAAAAATGGCAAAATCCAAGTTAATCTCTCGCATTGGTGCTTTAGCTTTAGCAGCAGCTCTGGCCTGCACCTCTTTGATCTCGGCATCGGCGGCTACTATCGATAAAGCTACCATCGATATGGACGCAAAGGCACAGCTGTCCATTTATAAGTATGACTTTACGAACGCCAAAAAAGATGGCGTGTGGGATGAGGACAGCTACGTTTCTACCGGCCAGTATGACGCAAAAGTAAATCAAGTGCTTGGCGGTACAACGCGCACCGGCGCGAACAGCGCATCTTCCGCCCTTGGTAATGGACAGGCAAGCAACGGCTATGCAATTAAAGGTGTCGAGTATACTTACCTCAAAATTGCGGACATCACGCAGTTCACGGAGTCTGAAAAAGACGGCGGTCGTACAGACAGCCACATCGAGGTGCTGTATGCAATCGATAAAGTAAAAGGCGCAGACATGCTTGCAGCTATCGGCCTTGCAGACGGTGCACAGAGCTACGAGAATGCAAATGCACTTGATTCCGACAACTGGTATTACCAGTCGGATAAGCTTAATGCAGCACTTAAAGCTGCTCTTGAGGCCAATTCCACAACCGTAAAAAACTCTCTCGAATCCTACGTTAAAAACAACGGCGGTACGGCAATGCCCGAGACTAATGAGGACGGCTACAGCAATGTAACGGGCCTCCCGTAGGTCTCTACCTGCTGGTTGAAACCCGCACGCCGGAAATGGTGACAGGTACAACAAATCCGTGCTTCGTCTCGCTGCCCATGACCACGGTTGATGGTGGTATGGCAGACGGTTCGGGCAACCAGATCACGACCGGCGGTCACGATTGGAACTATAATGTTGTGCTTTACCCCAAAAACGAGACTGGCATTGTCACATTGGAAAAAACCGTACGTGAAGCTGTTAAGGATACCGGCAAAAATAACGCGTCCGATGTTATCACCGATGGCTTTAAGCACAATGCAACGGCATCCGCAGGCGATACGATTGAGTATCAGATCATCAGCACGCTGCCGACGATCACGTCTGCAGCAACCAACATCAGCGAATATACTTTCCGTGATGTTCGCTCGCGGCCTCTTATGTAGGCGGTACGAACAGCGTTACACTCGAATTCTTCACCGATGAAGCCTGCACCAACAAGGTAACTACGTGGAAACAGGCAGACGGCAAATTTAAGGTCACACGCGAAGAAAAACGACGGTACGCATACGATGACGATCTCCATGACTGCTGACGGCCTTGCTGAGATCAACACGGCCAACACAGCTTACGACAACGACAACGGCGAGCTCTATGCCGGTTATTCCAACTATACCCTTCGCATCCGTTATGACGCAAAGCTCAATTCTGATGAGTCTCTGGTTTACGGTGACAACGGAAACAAAAACGAAGTCGTCCTCACATGGAAGCGTACCAATGACACCTACTACGACACCCTTATCGACGACGCGCATATTTACACGTATGCGACGAACATCACGAAAACCTTTAGCGACGGTAAAGAAGAACAGACGATGTTCGATAACGTCCTCTTTAAAGCGCAGAATGCGTCCGATGGCTACTATGTAATTGCACAGCTTAATGAGGACGAGGGCATCTGGTATGTTACCGGACACACGGACAAAGAAGCCTCTGCAACAGCAATGCACCCCGTCGAATGGAATGGCAAAAAGGGCCAGATCATCCTTAAAGGCGTTGAGGACGACCAGTACATCTGGACAGAGCTCGAGACTGCAAACGGCTACACGCTGCTCAAGAATAATATCGACGTAACGATTACGTCCGTCGATGATGCAAACCGCCCGTGCGACATTTACAGTAAGGACACGCTTGGTGTTATCCAGAATGACCCGCGCTATGGCTTTGACAATAATCTCGATCTGCACCTCGCCAACATCCCGCAGAAGCAGTTGGCTCACAACTATCAGACTGCATCTGCAACGGTTGACGGCAACGACGTCACGATGCTCGACGATGAGATGGATGCGGGTTCCAAGAACGCAATCGCTCCGCTGCAGGTTGTAAATACGCGTGGCTTTGAGACTCCTATGACCGGTGAAAACGGCACATGGGCGCTTGCTATCGGCGGCGTTCTCGTCTTCTGCCTCGGCACTTCCGCGTTTATCTTCTTCCTTGTGTTCAAGAAAAGAAAAGAGCAGGAAGATAAGTAAGAATACACCCAAATTTTGAATTAGGTTTACCTCGCAGGGAGGGCTCAGTGGCAGCACTGAGCCCCACCCAAAGCCTACAACCTGTGTGTAGGTTTTGGGTGAAAAGGAAAAGAGGACGGTTTCCCGTCCTCTAATCAATCATCATAGTGTCCTCTACAAGCAAAGATTATAACTCTCATCTTCGACAGCGTAAACAAGTCGATGTTCTTCATCAATTCGCCTACTCCAAAAACCTGTGAGATTTTCTTTTAAAGGCTCAGGTTTTCCAATGCCTTCAAATGGATTGCGACTTATATCTTTCAAGAGTTTATTTATCTTTTTAAGATTTTTCTTGTCCTGCGATTGCCAGTAAAGATAATCTTCCCAAGCATCTAAATCCCATTGTATTACTTTAATTGGCATAATCAATCCTCTATCAACTCGTGTTCTGCAAATTTAAGTGTTCCAGCTTTATACGCTGCCATCTTTTCTTCCAAGTAGCGCATATTGCTTTCCGAGTAAAAAGGATCAACGGAAAGTTCAAACGGGATACGTTTCTCTCGGCTGACTTTCTTGGCAAACACAGTAAATGCTGCCGATAAAGATAGTCCCATATCTTTACAAGCTTGTTCCATACCTCGCTTTGTTTCAGCATCAAGTTTGAAATTTACATTAACCATATCAGACATTATTCATGCCTCCTTTCAACTATATTATATGCAAACATAAAGCAAAAATCAAGTAAAGATAAAGAATATTTCTTTAAATTTTCTTTAAGAAGGTGAAAACATGCCCCAAAAGCGAACGCACAAAGGTGCGCAGATCATAGCCATCATCATCGCGATTTTACTGCTGTGCGTCGCGGGATTTTGCGCGTATCTGCTTATTGATAACCAACAGCAAAAAGCAGAGCAAAAGGAACTGTTTGCAACCATAGCCGAAAAAGTAGACGCAGCGGAAAACGAATTGGGAGACTTAGAGCAAATTAGCACGGTGGAAGATAAACGGGTGGCGCAGCTGCTTGAAGTTTATGGGGAACTGCACAACTACAATTCCGATTTTGTAGGCTGGATACGCGTGCCGGGCACAGAGATCAATTACCCGGTGATGCAGTCGCCGGATGAGCTGAATTTTTATTTGCGCCGAAACTTTGAGAAGATGTACAGCAACCTCGGCACGCCGTATTTACAGGAAAACTGCGATATACGCACGTGCGATAACTTGATAATTTACGGCCACCACATGCTTGATGGCGGGATGTTCAGCGATCTTGAGCTCTATAAAAAGAGAAAATTCTTTCAGCAGCACAAATACGTGCGTTTTGACACATTAGACGAGCTGGGACTATATGAGGTCATGGCGGTTGTCATCACAACGGCCTATCAAGCAGACAGTTTTCAATACTATAACTACGTGGAAAACAACGAATTAACCTTTAATACATACGTACAGGAATGTAAGCAGCGCGCTTTGTATGATACGGGCATTGACGCTGAATATGGAGATAAGCTAATTACCTTATCGACATGCGAATACAGCAACGATAACGGCAGGCTGATCGTAGTCGCTAAAAAGATTGGAGGGATCAAAAAATGAGCAAACGCAAAAACACCATCATCATTATCTGCTTTATCCTTGTGATCCTGCTCGGCGCATGGCGCAGCTGCATATCCGTTGATCGCATCGATTAACAATGAGCACACGCAGTCGCTCGTACAGACGGAATACGAAGAAAAGCTTCAGCAGCTCGACACCTCGGAAATCGATGCAGCGTTAGCGGCAGCACGGGAGTATAACAAAACAATTTCTACCGTGCAAATCGAGGATGTCGATAAAATCAAAGCCGACCTACCGCCATACGAAGATCTCCTGAACCTTGCCAATAACGGCATCATGGGCTACATAATGATACCGGCCATTAACATAGACCTGCCTATATACCACGGCACGACCGGCGCGGCGATGGAAAAGGGAGCCGGGCACATGGAAGGCACGTCGCTGCCGGTAGGCGGTATAGGCACACACGCCGTGATCTCCGCACACTCCGGCATGGCAAGCGCAAAGCTTTTTACCGACCTCGATAAGCTTGAGCTTGGAGATATGTTCTTCATCACGGTGTGCAACCAGAAATTAGCTTACGAAGTGGACAACATCGCAGTGGTGGAGCCCACAGACATTGATTTGATCCGTATCGATACGCAGCAAGATTACGTCACATTGCTCACCTGCACACCGTATGGCGTGAATACGCACAGATTGCTTGTGCGCGGCCACAGAGTGGAAATGGCCGAAGAAGCGATAGCAGAAGTCGAAGAAAAGGCAAAACCAGAGGGCAGCACGTGGATAGAAAAATATGCGGAAGGGCTTGCAATTGGCCTCATAACTTCCTTTGCGGCGATGCTGTTGCTGCTGATAGTTCTTCTGATCCGCCGCAGACAAAAAAACCGGCAACATTGCCGGTTCTGAAAGGAAGTGATAGAATGCCAAACGCTTATATAGAGCTGATTGATAGCCTGATTTTACAGCGGCAAGCACTTAAAATATCGCAGCGCGAATTAGCTTCTGCCGCCGGAGTTTCGTGGACGGAGGTTGCACTCATGGAGCAGAAAAAGCACATGGTACAGCTCCGGGCACTGCTGCGGATAGCAGACGCGCTCAACTGCAAACTGGTGGCCGTGAGCATCGAATAAAAATCTTGCCAGAAAAGAAGATTTCTGGTAGAATAAAAACGAACTGCAATACGCAGTTCGGGTGCTGCCATAAAACGGTGGACGGTTTGGCCCTCAGATGCGGATTTTCCGCACCGTGTGAGGGACGTTTCTTGAATATGAAAAATCCCTCAATCCGACACGGAGAGAGGGGATGATACCATGAGTGATTTTGAAATCTTATCTTTAGTCATCATGACCGCAGGATTGATTGTTCAAATCCTCATCTACATAAAAAGAAATGAGCCGCCCATACTTCCCAAAGTCGTCGGCTCATTTCTTTGAGTAACACTGAGGGCTAACCGTTCATCGGCAGCACTCTTTGTATTTTCAGTATAAATCTGTTTTGAAGTTTTGTCAAGCGCAAAAAGCGGCAATGTTGCCGGTTTTTGCGTGAATAGAAACTTGCCATACAAGGCGATTTCTGGTAGAATAAAAGCGGACTGCAATATGCGGTTCGGGTGCTGCCATAACGGTGGACGGTTCAACCCTCATGAAAGTGAGGGTGACTTCTTTTTTGAAAAGCCCTCGCTTTACGCTTTCGTAAAGGAGGGCGATATGTATGAGCGATTTTGAGATTCTGTCTCTTGTCCTTATGATCCTCGGCATCATTATTCCGATCATCATTAAATACATAGATAAAAAGAAATAACCGCCCCTGCCACGGATCGCGGTTATTTCTTAAATAACTATCCCGAGGGCTAACCGTTCATCGGCAGCACTCTTTCTATCTACAAGTATAAACGACCTGTGAGAGAATGTCAAGAATGAACTGTTTCAAAAGTTATACCTTTTGATTCAATGTATATTCATGTGTCAAAAGATATACTTTTGTAGTTTTGAAATGTAGCAAAACTATTTGGTATCTTTTGGCACGTTTTTGGTTAGGGAGGTATTCAATGATTATTTTCTATGCCCGGTGTTCTACCGCAGAGCAAAACGAGGCGCGACAGCTGGGAGATGCACATGCTTGCCATGCAGAGAAGATCTACATAGATAAAGCATCCGGCAAAAACAGAGATCGTCCGCAGCTTGAAGCTATGATAAGCTTCGCCCGGGAAGGTGATAAAGTCGTCTGTTCGGATATATCCAGAATTGCACGCAACACGCGCGATCTACTTACCATTATAGACGAGCTGCAAAAGAAAGGTGTTGCTTTCCAAAGTCTGAAGGAGTCAATCGACACCTCTACCCCGCAAGGTCAATTTATGCTGACCGTATTCGGAGCATTGGCGCAGCTTGAGCGCGATTGCATCCGGCAGCGTACTGAAGAAGGGCGCCGCATTGCGATGCAGGAAGGTCGGATCACCGGGCGGCCGAAAGTGCAAGTCGACAAGAAACAGTTTCTGCAAGTCTGTGTAAAATGGCGTGCTCACGAAATTACAGCCGTAGAGGCACAGAGACTTACAGGACTTACAAGCAGCACGTTTTATCGGCATGTAAAAGAAATGAAAATTTAATTATCACTTGTTATCGAAATGATTTTATGATAGTATTAAAATAACGATAAAGATATATTCAATTTCAGACAAAAGTTGCACTTTATGCAGCTGAAATAAAATCAAAGCGAGAGGAAGTAAAATCATGAAGATGAAAAAAACGTTTGCGTGTCTTCTGGCCGTTCTGTTGATCTGCGGTATTATGCCGACAGGTGTATTTGCGGATGAGACTTCTGACGGAGAAACCACAGACGAACCGCGTTACAAAGTGGCTATTCAGTTGACTGACTCAGAAACGGATTTCACGGACAGTAATCCGTATTACAGCCTTGAGGGCTCTGTGTACGACATTTACAAGGATGTAGCCGATCCGGACAATTATTCGTATTGGGAACAGGAGCCATACGCAACAACGCAAGCTACAGATGCAAACGGTTACTGCGAGGTTCCTGGTGGATTGCCGGGCGGAAATTATGTTGCGATTATGCGCACAAGAGCAACGGGGTATCGCTACGATCGGAATCATTACGTTTTTGGAATCACGGATAAGGATGTTCTCTTAACCGCTACAGTAAAGCCCAGTTCGATTACCATGAACATCTACAAAAACGACCGTGATTACGGCACAGCAGCCGGTGATGCAACGCTTGGCGGCGCAGTTTATCGCGTATACTATCCGCAGGGTACAGGTGAAACCTATAGCGACATTACGACCGACGAAACCGGTTTTGCTATGGTGGAAAATATGCCTTTCGGACAAATCCGTGTGCAGGAAATCACAGCGCCGACCGGCTACAAGCTGGACCCGATTGTACACACGTATAATATCACATCCGGCGGTAATGAAGAACCTTTTGTTCTTGACAATTTCAGTCTCAGAGATGAAGTTATCAAAGGTAAGATTGCTATAAAAACGCAGTCTGACATTGCGGTGCTGTCGCTCGATACGCTTGACGCACAGAATCGCAAATTCGAGGTTTACCTTGCATCCGCCGGAAACTACAACGATGCAAAAGAAACCGAGCGTGACATCGTAACCGTCGATGAGAATGGCACGGCACTTACGAAGCTTCTCCCTTACGGCACATATACCGTGCGTGAGATCGGCGAAGACGGCGAAGTGTTGTCCGATAGCTTCAATGCTTCCATCATCGAAGATAAAACCTATGTATACACGTCCGACGGAGAGCTGGAAGAAAAGCCCGAGAGCACAGCAACACCGACACCTACGGCAGCACCCACGGCAGCACCTACGGCGGCACCTACGGCAGCACCCACGGCAGCACCTACGGCAACACCCACGGCAGCACCTACGGCAGCACCTACGGCAACACCCACGGCAGCACCCACGGCGGCACCTACGGCAACACCCACGGCAGCACCCACAGCGGTTCCTACAGCAACGCCTACGGCAGCGCCCACTGCAACGCCTACGCCGACATCTTCCATGCCGAAAACCGGCAGTGACAACACGGTCGTTTATGCTGCAATCATGATCCTGATGATCTCCGCAGCGGCTATGAGCGTTATTATTTATCGTAAGCACCGCAATGTAAAATAAAATATCTCCCATACGCAGCGTAAGCAGGTGCCGATAATTCAGCACCTGCTTTTTGCATACTTGATTTGAAGAAAGTCTCGCGCTATAATTTAACTGAGGAGCTGATTTACATGAAAAAGAAAATCACAGCAATTATAATAGCAACAGTGCTCATGGCATCCTTTGCAGGGTGCACAGGAAACAATGTTGCGGAGAATACCGAAACGGAAAGCTCGGCAGCAAGCAGCACGAGCAGCGCGGTAGCTGAGAAGGAAAGCAGTGCCGCATTGAGCAGCAAACCGGCTGCAAGTACGAAACCCACTGCGACAGCTAAGCCGACAGCGAAACCGAACACAAGGACGGAAAGCTCGAAGCCGAGCAGCACGTCTTCCGCATCGAAGACAGAAAGCAGCAGTACGGTCAAGCCCACAGCGAAACCGGCAGCAACCGCAAAGCCGAGCAGCTCCAACACTTCCAACAGCAAGCCTTCCGGCAGCACGACCAGACCTACAGCTGCACCGACTGCGAAACCGACAGCTGTACCCACCGCAGCTCCCACAGCCAAGCCTACGGCAGCTCCTACCGCAGCGCCAACGGCGGTTCCCACAGCGACGCCGAAGCCCAAGGAAAAGGTCTGGGTCGTGGACGTACCTGCCCAAGAAGAAGTCGGACACTGGGAAGATAACTACATTTGGGAATGCGATTGGGTTTATCAATGCAATGGATGTGGGCAGATATTTGACACTGAAAACGGAGCGGCAGATCACAATCTTACAGAATGCTTTGATGGAAATTACACCTGCGGCAGTTACACCATGATAAGCGGAGAACCGTATAAACATTATACAGGAGAGAAATATTGGGTTGTGGACATTCCCGCGCAGGACGAAGTCGGCCATTGGGAATATAGATAAGGATCAAATAAAGTGAATATTGCAGAATGAAGCACTCGATTTTACATTGAGTGCTTTTTTACTGCTCAAATTCAAGCCGTGCATTTTATATACGGCTTTTTTCATATAGAAAAATCTTTGAAAGGAAGCAAAAACAATGAAAAAGAAACTCAAAAAGTCACTTGCTTGTCTGCTTGCAGCACTGCTGATTTTCAGCGCCGTGCCGATGAGCGCTCTTGCCGATGAGGCGGTTGCACCGGTTACAGTCGAAACAGTCGTTGAAGAAGCTGCACCGGACACGGAGCCGGATGCAGAACCTAAACCGGAAAGCACGGCAGAACCGACCGCAACACCGGAGGCAAGCGCAAAGCCTCTGCCGAACCGACAGCAGAGCCCTACACCGGAGGTAACAGAGGAACCGACTGAATCGGAGGTCAGTGCAGAGCCGGAAGCAACGGCTGAACCCACTGCTTCCCCCACGCCAAACCCGGAGGATGAAATCAGTCTACTGGCACTCGGTGACGAGGCCATTACGCGTTATCGCACGGTAGGCATCAACGGTAATTTCAGTTCCAACTATTTGTATGATCTCGGTCAATACCCGCTCTACGATATCCTGCTCAATGGCACAAGCTATCCGGCTTACTGCTTGCAGCACGGTAAGGGTCGTGTGAACAACGGAGCATACGTGCAAAGAGACAATTATGGCATGACTGAAGCTATGCGCCGCATCGTGGCTTACGGCTTTAACAACATAAATTCTTTGCAGGACGGCAATAACGGTTGGTACAGCGCCGAAACCGCCAAAATGATGGTCACACAGCATCTTGTTTGGCTGGCGTCCGAAGGCTATATTACCGTAGACGGTACAAACTGGTCTTGGGGTTCCGGCATCGATAACGATGTTGAGCGCATGGCAAATCTGGCGTATAACAGTTCTGTTGTGCGCAGCTATTATGCGGAGTTAAAAGATCGTCTTTTACGCTCTGAAATCGTCCCGTCCTTTGCAGGCAAAAGCAGCGACGGCAGCGATGCTCAGGAAATCGATTTACAGCTTGTAACCGGTAAGTACACGGCTACTGTTACTGATACCAACGGCGTGCTGGATTTGTTCGATTTTCAGCAGGCAGGCTTTGATATTTCTCGTAACGGCAATACGCTGACGATTTCCACGAACACGCTGCCGGAGCAAGAGACAACGATTATCGGTGCAGGCTACACCGTCGGCGATAAAAACAGCATTGCCGTTTGGGAGGACAGAGACCAACAGGCCAACATTCAGCACCAAGCGACTTGTCCGGGCACAACGCAGACCATGGCGTACATCAAAATAAAAGGTGAAAAGCCTTCATATACAATCACGCTCAATAAAACAAGCGCTGATTTGACGATTACTAACGGCAACCCCAATTACAGCCTTGAAGGCGCAGTATATTATGTTTATAAAGAAGCTGCGGAACCCGATTATCCGTATTGGGATTATGAGCCGTATGCGACCTTTACCACGGACGCGAACGGACACGCCGAACTTAGTAAGAAATTACAGTCAAGCAATTATGTAACTTTTGAAGCCGTAGCGCCGAAGGGCTACTGTGCAGACAGCAAAACCCATAAATTCACCGTCACGGGAGAAACAACGCTAAATGTTGTGGATGACCCGGGCACAATCGTATTATCTGTTCATAAGAAAGACAGCGAGACGGATTCGGATCAGGCTTCAGGTAACGCTTCTTTGGCCGGAGCAGTATACCGTGTAAGCTATTTGGTCGATGGCCAAATGGTTTGTAAAGATATTACCACTAACAGCAAGGGCGTTACAGGATTAAATAAAATCCCCCTCGGCCAAATCACGGTTCAGGAAATTACTGCACCGATAGGCTACAAGCTCGATCCGACTGTGCATACGTACAACATCACAACGCTCGGTACCGGTGATGTTTATGAACTCGAACCGGAAGACTTTACGGAAGATGTCTTCAAGGGCAAAATTGCGCTGCACAAGCAGTATGAAACGCTCGACGACCGCGCAGAAGAACAAGGCGCAGAGTTTGATGTTTACCTCAAGTCTGCGGGCAGTTACGATGCAGCCAAAGAGACCGAGCGCGACCATATCACCACCGGCGCAGATGGCATGGCAACCACAAAGGACTTGCCTTACGGCACATACGTCGTGCATCAAACAAAGGGCGGCAACGGTCGTCAGCTTGTAGCCGATTTTGATGTTTCAATCTCCGAGGATGGCAAGGTTTACAGCTATGATCTTGTCAACGTACAGAAAAATGCACAGCTCAAGATCGTAAAGACTTCCGAAGACGGCGTAATCGAAGGCATTCACTTCCGCGTGACGCGCCTTGAGGATAGCTATTCCGCAGAGTATGTAACGAATGCCGCAGGCGAAATCCTTACGGAAACACTTCCGATTTACGCGGACAAAGACGGCGCGAATAAGTATCAGTACAAGGTCGAAGAACTTGATACAGAGGAAACTTTCGGATATCAGCTTCCCGACTCGCAGACCGTAGAACTCAGCGAAGGCGAAATTGCTTCTGTAAGCTTCCATAATGTGCCGATTGAAATCGGTACGAAGGCCACCGTTGAGGGAGAAAAGAAGTTGATCCGCTCGATAAAGTTACGCTGACCGATACGGTATCATACACTGGCCTTGTTCCCGGTAAAGAGTACAAAGTAACCGGCGTACTGATGGATAAAAAAACCGGTGAGAAGCTGCTTGTTGACGGCAAAGAAATTACAGCTGAAACCGTATTTGTGCCGGAAACCAAAAACGGCAGCGTAGACGTTACGTTTATCTTCGATGCAACGGGCTTGCATGGCAAAGAGATCGTCGTTTTCGAGAATTTGTACCGAGAGAATGTGTTGCTTGCAACCCATGCGGACATCAACGACGAAGGGCAGACAGTAAAGATTAAGAATCCCGAAATCGGAACAAAGGCAACAGCAGACGGCAAAAAGGAAATTACAGCGGATAAGATCACGATTACCGATGTTGTGAGCTATAAGGATTTGACCCCCGGCAAAGAATATAAGCTCACCGGTATGCTGATGAACAAAGCCACGAATGATAAGCTGCTCACCGATGGTAAAGAAATCACGGCAGAAGCTACCTTTACGCCAAAAGCTACCACCGGCGAAGTTGAGATGACATTTGCTTTCGACGCGCGTGAGCTGACGGTCGAAACTGAGGTCGTAGTTTTTGAAACGCTTTATCGCGACGGTATTGAAATTGCAGTACATGCAGACATCGAAGATGAGGGTCAGACGGTGAAGATTCTGCCGCTGCATGGCTCCATTATGACCACCAAGGTAAACGCAGACGACCCGACAGATAAAATCTCCGGCGCGACGTTCGGCGTTTACTCCGATGCAGACGGTGACGGCATCTTCAACGCTAAGACCGATAAGCTCGTTGGCACGCTTCAGGAAGGCGACACCGGCGTTTATACGCTGGATTCCCTCCCTTACGGAAAATTCTTCCTACACGAGGACAAGGCTCCTGAGGGCTTCGTACAGGACAACATCTACTATCCGTTTGAGATTAAAGAAGACGGGCAAATCGTAAACTTTGAGACTGTTCCCGGCAAAGATTTCCCGAACAAGCCGATCAAAGGCACTGTCACCACCACAAAGGTGGATGCTACCAACCCGCAGCACAAGCTTTCCGGTGCAGTGTTTGAAATCTACCGCGATGCAGACGGTGATGGCCGCTACACAGAGGGTGTAGATACGCTCATCGGCCGTATGGATGAAATAGAAACCGGCTTCTATTCCCTCTCCGACCTTGTTTACGGAAAATACCTGATTTACGAAGCACAGGCTCCGGCAAACTTCGTTCGCGATACGATCTACTACCCGTTCTCCATTACAGAAGACGGCCAGACCGTGACGTTTGAAACGATCCCCGGCAAGGATTTCCCCAACAACCCCGTTCCTAATCGCCCGAAGACCGGCAGCAGCCGCAGTGTTCTTCCCTACATTGCTTTTGCCGGTTCTGCTTTAGGTTTGACTACCGTACTTCTGGTTCGCCGCAAAAAGAGCAGATAAGTTTTAAATAGCATTGCAAAAAGCAAGAGCGCCCGGACCATCCCGAGCGCTCTATGTGCAATGTTAATGAGGAGGTACATCTACTTTATGAGTAAGCAAATAAAAGCTATCATAATGCTACTAATTTTACTAATTTCTTTACGCACACCTGTTATGGCCGCTGATACCGATACCTCAAGCACAAATATTGACTCGACTATCAGTTGCTCTGAAGAAAATCAAGAAACTCAATTTTTGCTTCCGCTTGACCCGGAATCGCAGCTCCGCCATCTCAAATTTGAATTAGTCTGCGCAGCCATAATTGCAATATGCGCAATAGCTGCTGTTGTATCCGCCATTAAGATTATAAAAATCAAGAATTCACCGGCTGCAAAAGAACGATCCATTTATTAGGAGCTATAATCTGCGCGCTCGGAACACTCATAACTTTCATTCTAATGATTCGGGAATTACTAAAATAAATTCAAACAACGATGCACATAGAATACACAAATCACCCCCAGTGCTCTATACCAGATTTGATTTGTCTTCAATTCAATTTTACCCATGCAGAGCGAAAAAAAGCCTACTATCGCCGGATAGCAGGTTTTTTTAATGCAGGAAGACCGGTCGCAACCCCGGCAGGGCCTGCTAATTTAGTTTTAAAGGAAGGAACCCCATGGTATCAAAAGAGTTTTTTGAATTTATATCGGCACACTGCGGAAATGTGGTTGCATGGCTTCTAACTTTATGGCCGTTTATACATTTGTTGCTTATGATTTTTCAATTTATTTTTGAACTTCAACGAGAATACAAAAATTTGCTAAAACAACCGAATTATAAGAATATTTCATCAATATGGATAATGGCTTTTGAACTTGCAAGTGCAGATATTTTGCCGCACATAGTTCTTTATTCTTTTTTTTAACGATTTTTTACTTTGACGCAAAGGTCGGAGCGATTCTATTTATTGTTTCAATCATACTGTTCTTAATCTTTGTTTTAGATTTTACAATAGAATTACAAGTAAGTATAACACCAATGGCTGTTATTACTTTGATAGGAGCAGTTTTATTGATTGAATTACTTTTTTTTACTTTTTAGGTTTTTGATTATCTAAGCCTATTGATTCCAAGATGTCTATTGCAGAAATATCAAATGAAGATGAACAATGTAGACAAAAGAATCGCATTTTAGAAGTATCTGATACTCTAATCTTCAGAGGTTTGGAACAGACCTTTTTTTGCATTTGGGGCAAGGCTTAGATGTGACCTTATATGTCTTGTGAGATTTCGCATTATATACATATGGCCCAAAACAGAATGTGTGCTTCAACGTTACAACATCCTTGATTTTTTGAACACCAATCAACGTAAAAAAGAATGTTACTGCACATTCAATGCAAAGAACTGCGAAAAGAATAGATTTTCCCGTAGCAATATCAGTTGTTGCCTTTATTATTCCATGAATAACATTGCCATCTAATCGATTGAAACAAAAATCAAAAACAGTTGCGGCTGATGCTAAAAAGCTGAAAATAGAAGCTATAGTTTCCTTTATTAAGAAATTACTTGCCTCGGTCTTTTCAATCAAGTCCTCCGTTTGCCATTCAGAAGATTCGCTATTATTCGAAATACTTGTATTGATTACAATTTGTCCTGAATTTTTAATGTTGTTTAAGTCGTTTTTTAATTTGATTCTTCACGTTTTACCACGGCCCCTACAATCATAGTATTTTTAAAGAATTATCATAGATATTGTAGCGCACTCGAGTTTATAAATCAATATATATTTAAGAAGCCCATGCAGAGCGAAAAAGCCTACTATCGCCGGATAGCAGGTTTTTTTAATGCAGGAAGACCGGTCGCTACCCCGGCAGGGCCTGCTAATTTAGTTTTAAAGGAAGGAACCCCATGGTATCAAAAAGAGTTTTTGAATTTATATCGTCACACTGCGGGAACGTAGTTGCATGGCTACTGGTTTTACTGCCATTTTTTTCATCTGACTTTTATAATTGGTCGATTTATTTGCTATTTATTTCGAGAGTATAAAATTGTATCACAGGTGATAGGGCATGATAGCGATACACCTCTTTGGATGGTAGCTTTTGAGCTATCCTGTATGGATATTTACCCAAGCATTATGTTATATGCTCTGCTTTCTATGTTTTACTTTGATGTTAAACTCGGTGCAATACTGACAATGGTTTCGGTAATTGTATTTTTAATTTTCCTACTTGATAAAGCCGTAACAGCGAAAAAGGATGTCGGGTTTTATGTGAGTTTCCTTATAATAGGAATGGTAGTCGCGACGGGAATTCTTTATCACTTTTTTGGTTCATAATTTTCATCAATGCGATTGAGTATATCCGCAACAGGTATAGTAGCTCTAAACGAACAATGAGGGCAAGTAAATTCCATGCCAAAGTTTTTGCCGTCTTTGATTTTTAGTGGAGTTCGAAAAGTTGTTTTGCAATGTGGGCATGGTAATGCCTTTATTTTATAGGATTTTTTTCGATCTCTATTGTAAATACATGCGCCTAGATGCCGTGCTTTATGTAACGTAATTACGTTCCGAAAAGCTGAAAAACTTACAGCTCCAAAACAAATTATAGCTATCAGTTCTGCGATTAAGAAGTAGTAGGGAGCTGTATTGTGCTCAATAAAAGCCTCATATAGTATTTTCCCAAGTTTTAAAACTGCGTTTTCACCTAATCGGTTAAAAAGAAAATCCACAATAGTGACACCAGAAGCTACTGCTCCCAAAACAGCAAAAATTTCCTCACGTTTCATAAAGTTAGTAGACTTCCCTTTTTCAATTACATCGCTTGCGCGATATTGTCGAGAACCATTGTCATTTGAAATAGCGGTATTTATAACGATTTGTCCTGAATTTTTAATGTTGTTTAAGTCGTTTTTAATTTGATTTTTCATGTTTTACCTCGACCCCTACAATCATAGTATTTTGAAGAATTATCATAGATATTGTAGCGCACTCGAGTTTATAAATCAATATATATTTAAGAAGCCCATGCAGAGCGAAAAAGCCTACTATCTCACTTCAATCTCCCGGATAGCAGGCTTTTTTAATGCAGGAAGACCGGTCGCAACCCCGGCGGGGCCTGCTAATTTAGTTTTAAAGGAAGGAATCCCATGGTATCAAAGGAATTTTTCGAGTTTATATCGGCACACTGCGGAAACGTGGTTGCATGGCTACTGATTTTGTGGCCATTTGTTCACTTAGCGCTCTTAATACAAACTTTTTCTCGTACAGTCTTTAATGAAGTTTTATGGCTAATAGACATGGGATTAGGAGGAAAAGGTCAATGGATCACAGCGATAAAAATTACTTGCATAAAACTATACCTACATCTACTAATATTCTCAAACCTCTCAATAATTTACTTCGGCATACCAATTGGAACCATACTATTTGTTCTTGTTGTCGCTACCTTCATAATTCATATTATCGATATTAGCATAGAAGATAAAACGCTTTCCGAAGATCTCCCCGGGATTATCCGTATGGTGATCTATTTTGTCCTTTTTGTAGCTATTATGTATTTTCTTTTTCTTCTTCTTTAATTTTACGTTTCTGTTCCTTTACAAATCTCCAGAAAGAATTTGGCGATTTGTTTTTCCAAAAGCGCCAAATTTCTATTACAAGTCCTACAAGTGCTGCACTTCCTATCAACGATCCAATACCAATTAACCAAGACGTTCCTAATGATACCACGAAACAGATCAATATTTCGAAAAGTACAAATAAAACTGCTACCATAAGATGTACGAACAATTTAAATGGCCCCTCAGAACCATATCTTAGTACATGAAAGGAATATAGCGTATCTCGTGGATAGCCCAATGCTTTGCGCAATCTATTATCTTCATTAGAAACATATGCACACAGGATTTCATAATCTTTGCGTAAGCGCTTCATTATTTTCTTTTCTCTACGACAAGCCAATTTGTCCTTTTCATCAATTCTATTTAGTATTTTCTTATAAGTTTCAATCTCGGAAATCATACGCAAAATTTCCGGATGCAAAAGCTTTTGGCTATCGTTTCTCTCCTTTACCATTTTCGTAATTTTATCTGTAACTTCTTTATTATAACTTTCATTACGGCTCACAAGATCAAAAAGTTCACAGCATAAACCAAATGACTTTTCGTTCACCTCGTCGTTTCTCTTACTGGTAAAACCTTTCTTAACTTGCCAAACCGCAAGTACTGCTGCTAAAGGAATCCCCACAATATTTCCAATTTGCGAAATAAGCGCATTGATTAATTCAGAATTCATGTTTTCACCCGTTCTTAAAAGTCTGTTATTCTTAAATAAAGTATATACCAGATTTAATTTGTCTTCAATTCAATTTTGCCCATGCAGAGCGAAAAAGCCTACTATCGCCGGATAGCAGGCTTTTTTAATGCAGGAAGACCGGTCGCAACCCCGGCGGGCAACCTGTAAATTCAAAAGAAAGGATGAGCAAATGCAAAAAAGAAAAAAACTCGCCGTGATCGGCACACTGCTTATCGTGTTGGTCGCCGGTGGTATTGTATGGCAGGTCGTCGATGTCAATCGCACCGGGCGTTCGCCGGTATCAGCTCTATTTAAAAATGAAGGACAAGAAGCTTCTTCCAATGAACCGTCAGCTGATCCCGTTACAATCGTCTTGCGTGAGGAAGTGCCGACGCCGACGCCAACACCATCCCCTACCCCATCGCCAACACCTACTCCGTCACCCACACCGACGGCAACGCCCACTTCTGCACCGGCAGAATCGTCAAAAACCGGAAGTACTTCCGGTTTTTCGACTGAAAGTCGGCCATCGGGTTCGCAAGCAGGCAATCAAAACACTGCTGAAGAACCCAAACCAACGCCAAAACCAACGCCAAAGGTCACGCCTACGCCTCGACCGCAGGTCATTGAGGCAACGCCGGAACCCACTCCCGTCCCGGAAGTGCAAAATATCTCGCTTGATACATACAGCATCGATATTTTGCCCGGAGACAGCTGGCGCATCAACATTGCCGCAGCACCTAGTGATTTTTACAGCATGGGCGCGCAGTGGGTGTGCAGCAACTCCGCTGTTGTCTCTCTTTCAGGTTCCGATACTTCCGGCGTCACCATCACGGCCGTAAGCACAGGCTCGGCCACCGTCACCGTGTATAGCCGCAGCACCGGTCAATCCGCAAGCTGCACCGTCAACGTAAATTAAGAAAAGAGGTAACTTTATGAACATCTTAAATCAGCTTTATTTTCTCGCTATTTCACATTTACCGGCATCCACCGTCGCCACGATCTCCGGTGCACTCGAAAGTGCTTTTAACAACAATGTTAAGCCGGAAATGAAAGCTATTGGAAATATTATCATGTATATTATCTCCGGCGTGCTCATCATCGCGTTCGTCGTGAAAGGCGTTTTCGTGTGGAGAGACTATCGTCATAACGGCGGAGAAATTCAATGGAACGTACTGCTCGTTCTGTTTATTTGCCTTGTGGTTGTTGTTTCCGCGCCCTCGTGGATGTGGAGCGTCATTGGGTGGTGATGACCTATGTTTGCAAGCTCATCGCTCGAGGAAGTTTATCACTATGTGTACTATCAGCTCACCTCTGTTGCCCTCACTATGCTCGATGATGTAAACGGACTATCCATCAACTTCTTCAGCAACGAATTCATACAAGCTATTGTGAATTTCTTTACCCTGTTTGCTTGGGGGCTGGGATTGACCGGCGCAGCCATTGCTATAATGGACTTTGCCGTTTCCTATCAGACCGGTGGAGGCGGCAGCTTTACCGGAACCGGCATGAACATGCTGCGACTTTTAGTCGCCCTGCTCACCTTTTCGAGTATTCCTATATTGCTGTTTCAAACAAGCATGGATATTTACGGCACGGTGCGCAGCGTGGTCGTCGGATCAATGGACGGCGCAACCGTCAGCATAACCGATTTGGTCAAAGGCGCTGTGCAAAGTATGTTTAAATCTGTTTATGGCACACTGCCACCGGTTAAAATCGCAAACGGAATTTGGGAATTCCTCAAAAAGCTTACAGACGGCTTCCAAGCCACCGATCCCGCCGATGCCGCACTTTCCTCAAATGCAGACTGGTGGGCGCTTATTCAGCTTATCATTCTGGTGTGGGCAATCTTCAAGATTTTCTTTTCCAACCTCAAACGCGGCGGTATCCTTCTCGTGCAAATTTGTGTAGGATCAATGCACATGCTTGCGCTTGCACGCGGATATACCGACGGCTTCGGAAGTTGGTGCAAACAGGTTGCAGCTTTGTGCTTTACTGCTTTTGTGCAAAACCTGCTCTATCTGCTCGCCATTATCATGATGCAGGATGCAGCCTCCTCAAGCCTGTATTTTTCGCTCGGCCTGCTGCTTGTAGCTGCCGAAGTACCGCGCATTGCGCAAATGTTCGGTCTCGATACTTCCGCAAGGTTCTCACTCGGCAACGCTGCACACAACGTCTCCTCCGTGGTGTCGTTGGTCAAGCAATTCGCATAAGGAGAAAACATATGAACGACGATCAAAACTATTTTTTCTACCCGGAAAATCTCAGTGAAAAGGCATTGTTTTTCGGTTGGACGGGTATAAACCTTGTTATCATCGCAGTGGGGCTTGTGCTCTCTACCCTTATCTTTTTCTTCTCTTTTGTCTGGGTTCCGCTGTTGATAACCCTGCTGTATATGGTGTTGACTTTTACAACCGATAATCAATCACTGCTTAAAGTCATACAGAGATATATCAACTATCTGTTTTTAGACCAGCTCGAGTACTTCTGGGGCGAGCCTAAATATTAAATTGGAGCAAAAAATGAAATCAAACAAGAAAAACGACAAAAAGGAATCGGCAACGCAACAACTGCTGAATCTGAAGCAATTTGTACCCCTCCAAATCGGAGATAACGGTGCGGTAGCCATTGAAGGTGAAGACGGTATGCTGTACACCTACATCATGCTGCGGCCGGACAACATCTCTGTTCTTGGTCGCAGTGAGGTACTTGCAAAAATCCGCAACCTTCAAAATATTCTTTCAGATGTTGCCGAGCTGCAAATGCTGTGCATGTCCTCGGCGCAAAATTACGAGGATAACAAGCGTTACTACCGACATCTCGCAGAAACCACCGAATCCCCCATGGTAAAAAAGCAGCTCTGCTTGCAAGAAATCGCTTATCTGGATGAAATCAACATCGCGATGAGCACAAGCCGTGAGTTTGCAATGATCCTGCGTCACCGTGCAGATCGTCTGGATGACGCTCGGCGCAGCATTATGCAAACCCTTAATCTCATCCGCGAACACCAGTTTCACGCTCGCATCGCAACAAAAGACAGCTTCAAGCGTCTGCTTGCTATTTACTACGTTGGAGACATTTACACGGAGCATGTTCCCGATTTTGACGGAATGCAATATATGGAGGTCAACAATGCCACTGTTTAAGAAAAAGGCTGAAATGCCTACACCGGAGGAAATTGAAGCAGGCAAAGTCAAATCCTATAAAGATTTAATCGCGCCCTCTGTAGTCTCCTTCAGACGTTCGCCGGGGTATTACATTCTCGGCAATACGTATCGCTGCGTTTGGGCAATCCGTTCATACGCAGAAACCGTTGAAAAAGATTCACCGGAAATTGCTTTGCTGCGCGAGCTCGGTGAATCTGACGGTATAACGCTGCATATCTACACACGTCATATGCCGACCGTAGAGCGCGATGAGATCTTTCACCGTGCCCAAAACCGCACAAATATGCAAAAACGCTCATCCTACAAGCTGCATGAACAGATTGAAGCCGATGAGCAGCTTACTACGCTTTCCCGCATGATCCGCGAAACACAGCGTACAAAAGAAACTTTTGTGTACTGCGCCGTTTTTATTGAACTGATTGCAGACAGCCTCGAGCGTTTACAATCGAAGCAGATCGAAACGCAAAGCATTCTGACGCACCATAAAATTTTAGTGGATAAGCTATACCTACGGCAGCTTCAAGGCTTTGAAAGCGTTAAGCCCAACGGCAAAAACGCTTTCGGCACAGAATTTGAGCGTGTTTTCCCAGCAAGCAGCGTTGCAAACCTGTTTCCTTTCTCCTACTCCGGCAAGAATGACAAAAATGGATTTTACATCGGCCGTGACCAGAATGGCAGCAACATCATTGTAGATTTTGACCGGCGCGCCGAAGACAAAACCAACGGACATATCCTAATCCTCGGCAACTCCGGCGAGGGCAAATCCTACTTGATGAAGCTCATCATCACAAACGTCATCATGGCAGGCAAAAAAGTATATATCCTCGACCCGGACAACGAATACGGAGAGCTTGTTAAAAATCTTGGCGGTACGTATCTGGATATGATGGACAGCAAATACTACATCAACGTGCTCGAGCCGAAAACTTGGGTTGACCCGACGCAGGAAATCAATGAATTTGATGACTCCCCGGAAGCCTTTAAAAAGCAAAATCGCCTATCGCAGCACATCGCCTATCTGCGAGACTTCTTTTCTGTTTATCAGGACTTTTCCAGTGCGCAGCTCGACATCATCGAGATCATGTTAGAGGAAACCTATAAACGTCGCGGCATCACACCCCGCACGGACTTCACAAAGCTGACCTCTGAGGATTACCCGATTTTGAGCGACCTCTACCGCGTCATCGAAGAAAAGCTCGAAAGCTATGATGAAGAAGCCGCACTTGCCGCTAAAGCCGGTCACCCCGTTATGTACAGCCTCGAAATGCTCAAATCCGTCGGTCTCGGCCTGCGCGGTATTTGCATCGGCGCTATGTCTCGATACTTTAACGGGCACACCAACATACCGAATTCAAACTTTATCGATTTCTGCGTCAAAGATGCACTCACCACAAACGACAATCTGAAGAACGCTATGTTCCTGAATATCTTCTCCTATATGAGCCACAAATTTCTGACCGAAGGCAGCTGCGACCTCTTTGTCGATGAGCTTCACGAGTTCGTGAAAAACCGTCTGGCAATCACCTACATCAACAGCTTCATGAAGCGTGGCAGAAAGAAGGAATCCGGCGTTTGCATCGGTTCGCAAAACGTGGAAGACCTTCTGAACCCGAGCGTTATCACATACACAAAGCCGCTCATGTCTATTCCGACCCACAGCTTTCTGTTTCATCCCGGTGCAAACTGCGATATTTCGGAGTTTCAGCGCACAATAAACGTGCAGCCGTGGGAATATGAGATCATCCAGACACCGAACCGAGGACATTGCCTCTATAAATGCGGTGCGGAGCGCTATCATCTCTCCGTCCGCGCCCCGGAGCACAAATCTGCACTGTTCGGTAACGCCGGTGGACGCTAAGTATAGACAATGTTTACAAGGAGTGTTATAATAATGGATAAATTAGTTAGAAAAAACACGATGACATCTATTTTCACCGTAAATCCTGACTTCATCGAAAAGCAAAAAAATTTTCCTTCTCTGATAACTTCTGACCCCAAGGAGGCGCTTACCATTGATTCTTCACAAACTTTGGTCTCCCCTGCCCGAACTTCCGAAAGTCAAAAGCAACAGCATTTTTGAGCCACTCTATAACGCTTACACTCATTTAGACAATCTTGCTACATATAAATGTCCAAAAGGGTGTGCTGAATGTTGTAAAGACTTTTTCTTAATTACCGAAAGAGAATACTTATATATTGCTGTTTACTTGCTAAATCATAAAACTGAAGATGAAATTATCAAATATACAAAAAAGGCATCAAAAATTAAAAAAGGATTTTTTACGCTCTATATCCAGAACTGCAATTCAAATTTAAGTCAACCATGACTTATATAGACTACATCAAGTTTTATACATTTGTTGCTTCTCAAAATCGCGTTTCAACTGACTCTTGCATTTTTCTTAATAGAAAAGGTAAATGTGATATTTACCCTGTCCGACCTCTCGTATGCAGAACCTATGGGAATTCTCTTTTCTCAAATACTGGTTATTGTCACCACAAACCAGATAAATATTTAAATCTACCCAAAGAACTTGAGGAAGAATATTCCTTATATGATGTCTACGACAAGAAAATTGTTCGCACTCGTTACCCAATCTTTGAATGGTTTGCTGACGTTTTTGAACTTCAAAGAAAAACTGGATTTATTGATGCAAGTTTTGACCTTACAGAGCGTGACTTTGCCATTTTTACATTGATGCCAAACAAAAGAGACCTTCATACCCCCTAAAACAGAATTGCTCAAAAAGCGGAAGTACTTCCGCTTTTTGTATTGAAGCCTCGGCAAAACCCATGTATAATTGAGACAATGCAAGGAAGGTGGTATCCATGGATAAATACGCAAAGAAAATCTATGCCAAAGATGAGCTTCTTTCTGCTCTAAGAGATTTTGGCCAAGAGTTTGCAATTCCTACCATCTATCTTTTCGGCTCTTATGCACGTGGAGAAGCCAATGCAAGTAGCGACATCGACGTTGTGATCGATGCGCGCAACATTCATGGCCTGCTGCAATTTGAGCAAGCACGTTTGGCTCTGTCTGATCGACTTGAAAAATCGGTCGATATGATTTCCATGCAAGCTATAGAAACCGAGCGGCAGTTACCTTACCGTCAGGATTTCATGAATTCTTACCTAAAGGAGCGCATAGAAATCAAAATCAAATAATTTTAAACCTCTATTGAGCAGTCATCTGACTGCTCTTTTTATTTCTATACAAGGAGATGAATGCCTATGGACGGAGCACGTCTTATTTTAAATGCACGATACTTTCATATCGCCCAGACCGGTGAAAAAGCCACAAAGTACGCCTTTGTCGCCGAAGCCGCAGCCGGACTGGTGAACTACATTGCAACGCGTGAATCCGTCATTTATAACTACGATGAGCATTATAAGGAAGTGAGTGCCACAGAAGCACAGCGCGAAGCTATAAATCAATTTCTTGAGGTATCCCCTGACCTTGAGCTTTCGCGCGAATTCAAAGCCTACGACGAAGACCGCAGCGCCGCAAACGCCAGCGCTCTGATCTCACGTGCCGCACAATATGTCTACGGCATGACAGCAGAAGGTGACGTTAAGCCCTCGGCCCCGGCCACACGTGCTCAGCGAGAACGCATACAGGAGTTTGTAAACAAAGTACCGGCCATCCGTCAAACACCGGAATACAGCGACTACAAGGCTTCCCCTACGCGTGAAAACGCAAGCGAAGTACTCTCTCATGCACTCGAAGTCGGTCTCGCTAATGCTGCCGACCCCGAAACGCTTGAAATCATGCTCAACTACATTGCAGAGCGTCCGGGTGTCGTCCATAACGAAGGCAAAGTGCACGGACTCTTTACCGTAAACGGTGCAGCTGACCTCGCTGCCGAAAAGGAGGCTATTGCCGCACATACCGGCAATATTTACAGCATGGTCTTCTCTTTACGGCGCGAAGATGCAGACCGCCTCGGATATGACCGACAGGATGCCTGGTCTCAGTTGTTCGCCATTAAGGCGGACAAAATCGCCCAAGCGCTGCGTGTGCCGACCTCTAAGCTGCACTGGGTTGCTGCCGTGCACAACACAAAGCATCACCCGCACGCACACTTTATTGCGTACAGCACTGAACAAAAATCCCGCATATACCTTTCCGAAGATGCCATCGAGCAGTTGAAATCTGAATTCGTTTCGGAGATTTTCGCTGAAGAACGCCATCAGATTTTTGCCCCACGTGAAGAAGCACGTCAACAGCTTGAAGACCGATTGGAGACCTTGTTCACACAGCTCGAGCATAACAGCAATGCTGCCGTTACCGATCTACTCTTGCCGGAAAAGCTTGCAGCGTTACGCAAGTCCATTGAAAGTGCATCCGGTCGGCATGTGTATAAATATCTGCCAAAAGACACTAAAGCTATGGTAGATAAACTGCTCGATGAGATCAGTGAAGTTCCGGAAATTAAAGAGCTGCTTACAGAGTACAACAAGTATCAACAGCAGCTCGAAGCTTATTATAAAACGCCGGACGAGCCTAAGCCCTTATCTGCCGCGACCACGCGCAGCAACTTGTATCCTTTGAAAAATCTCGTCGTACAGTATGCCTTGCAGTTCGAACCTTCACCCCCATTGACTCCCAAAACTGAAAATTCATCTGCAAAAACCGGAAGTACTTCCGGTTTTTCTTATTCTGATGCGTTGGATGAGCCTGAAAATGCACAAATGAATGAACCGTTCAAAGCGACATGGAAAACCAATGACATACGCAGTTGGAGGGATAACATGAAAGTTCAAAGTTCTTCGCCGCCGTATGACGGAACAGCCGAAGAAAAATACCGGTATGCTCAGTACCTGCGTTACGATGAAAAATGTCCGCAAGACGCTATCCTGTGGTACAACCTTGCGGAGCAGCTCGGTCACACCGAAGCCGCCTATCAGTTAGCGCAGTATTATTTGAAAAAGGGCGAAGATCAAGACGTTGAACTCGGTAACTATTATTTGCTAAAAGCCAAACTCGGGTTTGAAGATACCCTGTTAGATAGCGTCAACGCCATGCAGCTTCAAGCAATCTCGGCTGGCAACACCTATGCAGATGCCATTGCCGATTTTGGGCCACTGGAAGCTGAAGAAAAGAAGCAGCAGCGCGCCATTAGCAGAGCCGCTTATTTCCTCGGCCGTATTTACACAACTGGCATTGAAATCGCAAACATAGACGGCATAGAGTCGGAAGATCTTCCCGCACTGCAAGTCGCGACTGATCCGCATAAAGCAGCAGCTTATTTTGAGTTTGCTTATAGAAGTGGGTATAAGCACGCCGCCTATTATCTCGGCAATTTGTATTTCCACGGTAAGCTCTCCCCGCCGACAAACCGGATTATGAACGTGCCGCCGGTTGGTATATGGCCAATACTGAAAACCCCTATTGCCAATTTGCACTCGCAAAAATGATTGAACACGGGCAAGGCTTTACGCCGAATGTTGAAACCGCCGAAACACTTTACCGTAAGTGCTTAAACGCAAATGATTATTTAACTGCCGAATCCTCTTACGCCATAGCGCAGATGCAGAATAACGAGCAGCTGCCTTTAACCGATATGCAAAAGCTCTACAAAACTGCCGCTGAAATCTGGCTAAAAGACGATCATCCCGAAAACCATATTCACTTGCGCCTTGCACGCATGTATGAATACGGTCTTGGCGTGCCCGAAAATCTTTCACTTGCAATAGACCACTACAAGGCCGCACTGAAAACACCGGAAACCGAATACAAGCTCGGTCAACTCATGCAGCGTATCGACGGAGATGCAACGGAGATTTACGCACACTATGCGGCAGCACGCGTCGGTATGCTATATGCTGAAGAACATCGTCCTACATCGGCAACAGCACAACAAGCCGTGCGCCTCGCAACTATGTATCGCTACGGACTCGGATGCGATGCAGACCATGAAACCGCCGTGCACTGGTATACGGTCGCGGCTGAACGCGGCAGCATTTATGCACAGCAACGCTTAGAAGTCATGGAGATGCAGCGTATCCGTCAAGAGCAACGTGCAGCAGAATACGCCGAAAAGCAACAGCAGCAACAGAACCTCAGCTTTGCTGCTCGCCTACTCAATACGATAGGCAACGCTTTGTGCCGCCAAACGCTGCGAGATCAACAGTCTGCCACTGCCACTACCGACCGAAAGCAGAGACGTATGCAGCGTAGGCTTAAACGAGCGCTCGGTCAAAAAGAAGACTACGAACAAATTTTCCAGTAATATCTTTAAGGGATCCCTATGAAGAAAAAAAAACAACAAAATCAACTTTAAATCTAATAGTTCACGAGCTATATACAATTATGTTCTCGAAAACAATTACAAAATCACTGTCAAACAAGCTTGTGACGAGCTTGCCGTAACACCGAGTCAGGTTTATAGCTTAATCGGCCTACTGCGAAAAAAAGGCATGAATGTCCGTGTCATCCGAAAATCGGTCGAGAGGCAGATTTACCGAGAAGCACGACAGTACATAGAAGAACATAACTGTGAAATTTCTATCGCAAAGGCTTGTCGGGATCTTAATGTATCCAGAGAACAGCTCAACAATATGATTCATAAATTCCGTAAAAACGGTATGCAGATTTCCATTATCCAAGCGAGCGACATCATAAAATTGCCGCTGAACAAAAATACTGAAGAAGCCGTATATCAGTATATTGTCGACCATAACTACTCTATTTCATCCAGACAAATGCGCACAGATTTATCCTTGACAAAACAGCAAACAAAGTCCTTTCTCCAAAAATTCCGTCGTAAGGGCATAGAAATTACCGTCGTAGAAAGTAAAAAAGAGGAATTCAGATGCGCAGCCACAGTGAATATATTCCTCTGACACAAGATCAGATCGCGCTTGCACAGCACACAGACATTGTCGAATATCTGCGCGAACGCGGTGAAAAGGTGCAAAAAGAAGGAAATCATTACATCTGGGAAAAGCATGATAGCTGCGTGATCCACGGCTATAAATGGTATCAAAACAGCACCGGCAAGCACGGCGCTGCCGTAGCTTTTGTGCAAAACTTCTTTCACAAAAGCTTCCCGCACGCTGTGCTTGAGCTCATCGGCAACCGACAGATCACTTTTTGATCTCGCTGCCCCTCCTCCCACCAAACGAGAATCAAAACCCACAGACATGATCCCCGTTGCTTTCTGCCTGCCGCCAGCTGCACCGGATAACCGTCGTCTGTATGCGTATCTCACGCATACACGCAGCATCGCACACGAGATTGTCAATACTTTCATTGATGAGCATTTAATTTATCAAGATAAACAAGGCAACATCGTATTTGTATGCTATGACTGCTTCGGCCGCGTAAAATCAGCTCATAAGCGCGGCACGAATTCCGCGCAGCGTTACCGTAGCTTTGTGACCGGCGGCGAATTCAACTGCGGCTTTTCATACGCCAATGATAACGCCACGGTGCTGTATGTATTTGAAGCACCTATCGACTTGATGAGCTTTCTAACACTGCATCGGCATAAACCGTGGCACAGAGCAAGCTACTTATCGCTTGGCGGGCTTTCAGAAGATCCTTTACGCCGATTTCTCAAAGGAGCACAAATCTATTCAACGTATCGCTTTCTGCTTTGATAACGATATAAATAAGCCCGAAAATCGAGGGCAAGAAGCCGCCAAACGCTTCATGCGGCAGTTTTCCGGCAAATACATAACCTCTATTCTGTGCCCGTGCAAGAAGGACTGGAACGACGTCTTGAGAGACAAAATTCAGAAAGGAGAGTTTCTATGACCCCACAGCAAATTATATTTTTATCCATCGTCGGTATTGCTTTGGTCGCTTTGATCTTTTTATCCGAGTCACAAAAGCGCTACAATTTGGACTCTATTAAGCGTAAAACCGTCGGCGACGGCCAGTATGGCACTGCCCGTTGGGCAACACAAGAGGAGATACAGAGTTCGACTATCCAAGTTCCTTACGAGCCGGAAGCGTGGAGATACAACAAAGAAAGCCGCCCGACTACCGCAGGCATCGTCGTTAATTTGAAACAGAACAAAAAACAAATTCTCGCAACCATCGATCCTTCAGACAGCCACACTCTCATGGTTGCCGGAACCGGCGGCGGTAAAACCACCACCTTTATGATTCCGAATATCGAATACGCGCTCGCTTGCGGTACTTCCTTTATCTCAACGGATAGCAAAGGTGACCTGCTCCGTTTATACGGCAAGCTCTGCGAACAATACGGCTATACCTGTTTGAATATCAACTTCCGCACACCGATGAAAAGCGACAGCTATAATTACATGCAGCTCATCAATCTCTACATAGATATGTGGCGCGATGACCCTAAACGTGTAGACTACCACAGCCGCGCCGAGCGCTACGCAAAAGCTCTTGCAAACTCTATTGTCCACACAAAGGGCTTTGACGGCGGCGGTCAGAACTCGTATTTCTACGATTCCTCTGAAGGCTTGATCACCTCCATAATCCTGCTTGTTGCGCAATACTGCAAGTCGGAAGAACGTCATATCGTTTCCGTATTTAAAATACTTCTCGAATTCGTCCAAACCGTTAAATCCGCAAATGATGAGACCGATAGCCAAAGGAAAGTCAAGCAAACAAAGCTGAATGAAATTCTCAGTCTTCTACCTGAAGATGATAAAATCCGTTGGTTTGCAGGCTCCGTACCGGGCAGCGAGGGTATGCAGTATTTATCTGTTATCACAACCTCCATGTCCCGCCTGCTTGCCTTCATCGACTCAGAGTCAGAAAACATTCTCTGCAAGAATTCCAAAATCACAGTCGCAGACATCTACCAGAAAAAAGTTGCCGTATTCATTACATTCCCGGAAGAAGATGCCACAAAACACGTATTGGTCTCCCTTTTTCTTAGCCAGATCATAAATGAAGCCATCGTCTATGCAGATGAACGCACAAAAGAAAATAAGCTTACACGCCGCCTTTATATCTTCGCCGATGAATTCGGCATTTTTCCTTATATGGGCAACATTCTCGGCATGTTCGGCGCTTCGCGATCCCGTAACATTATTATCGTGCCCTGCATCCAGTCACCGGCACAGCTCAGACAGACCTACGGTGCAGACGGCGAAACTATTATTCGAGACTGCTGCCAGACCGTTATTTTCGGTGGCTTTTCTCCCATGTCCGATACCGCCGTTACCTTCAGCAAGCTGCTTGGAAATCAGACGGTCGCTGCCGGTTCCGTTTCAACCAATAACCGGGAAGGCCGCAGCCTTTTTGGTAGTGGATCAAATAGCAGCCGCAGCGTCAACATGACTGCACGGCCATTGATGACACCAGACGAATTGCAGCTTCTGCCCTTTGGCAAATGGGTCATCAACCGGCGAGGCAGTCACCCGTTTATCGCCAATATGCCGCGCTACGATAAATGGGGCATTCGCCTAGAAGCTCCTTATATCTCAGAAACACGAGAGTATGTTCCCACCGTCTACGCCAAGTTGGATGATGTTATACGAACTATAAAAGAAGGAAAATGGCGACAGACTGTACGGGAAAAGCGAGAGTCTGCTAATTCGTCAGAGTCCGTGGGCAGCACCGCAGACTATTAAAAACCGGAAGTACTTCCGGTTTTTAAATCTTTTTTCAAAAAAGTTGAAATATACTGATATTTATGTAATAATGGAGTGGTACAAATGTTTGAGATAATTATTCAATTCTTAATTGGAGTTCTGACACCTATAATTTTTATCGGAGGGATAATAGCTGTGCTTAACGAATTGATTCAATCTTTTGAAAAAAAAGAAGAATACAATCGGAAATTAGAGGAACTCGAAGAAGAAATCAAAGAGTTCTCTTCTCAAAACCAAGCGCTTGTAGAAGATTGTAAAAATACAATTCGCGAAATTGAACTTGAACATCAAAAACTATACAGTCCTTGTCCAGATGTTTACAATCACTATACAATGAGGCAAACGCTGTTCTTAAAAACACACATGACCTAATGATTATCAACGGTTTATTGTCCGAGCGAATTCAGACTTTATTAAAATATGCTACTACTTCATTAGAACCAGAACAAGAATCCAAACTGATAGAAGAAATTACATCAGCCATTAATCACATTAAAATGGAAAATGAACAGATCGCTCATCATCGGCAAGAGCTCGAAAAGGCTATGAGAGATATAGAGCAACATGATTTAGAAGTGGCTCAAAAACAAGAACTCAAAGAAATACAAGGGCATCATTTTGGAGGATTAAGCAGATAACATGACAAAAAAAGAAAAATCTCAACAAAGTAAAGTGCCTCCCAAGTATATCCGTGTATTGAAAATACTATCGATTTTTTCTTTGTGCCTTACTATGCTGTTATTAGGTGTGGTAAATGGAGCTACTTATGTTGTGAAAACCGATATTGGACAGGACATATTAAAAAAAGTAAGCATTGCTCTTCGGCCACACACCCTACTATTATGTGGCTTTGCTTCGCTTTATTGACTATCTATATTTTTGCAATATTGATAATTAAAAAATGGAATGCTAATGATAAAATAAGCGACATAGACAGAATTACTAACCGTGTAAAAAACGAACGCGATAAAGCTTCCAAAGCCAAAGAAGGAATTTTTAACTTACGAAACAGCATTCTTCTTGAAGACATTCAAACATCAGGTAAAGTAAAAGATGAGCTTTATAATTATAGCAAAGAGATAAGTCATGCACGGATTGAACAAAAGCTTGAGTGTCGAAATGCAAAAAGAAATTACAATAAAATACTTAAAGAGCTCTATCTTCTGACACTCAAAGCGTACAAAAACCCCTCTGAACAAATAAAACAACTGCACGATGAATTGAATAAGCTATAGCAATGCAGAAAAACCGGAAGTACTTCCGGTTTTTTTTTATCTTTAAATATATCATTTGCCCTATAAAGCTTGCTTTTTTTACTCAAATAGAATATATAATACTTTAATAAGGAGTGTAATTTAAATGGCAAACACCTCTGCACTTTATGTTCGTATCGATACTGAAGTGAAAGAAAAAGCCGAAAGCATTCTCACACAGCTCGGCATTTCTCCAACAAGCGCTATTCGAATGTTTTACAGCCAGATTGTTCGTGAAAACGGTCTTCCTCTAAGCTTGCAGCTATCTTCAGCAAGCCCCACAGTCACAGATGATACAAGTCTAGAAGAAATTGACGCTGAACCAACGAAAGAAAGTACTTAAAACAAAAGCCCTACGCATCGGATGAGGCAAGCTTTCCTCGTAAGCCTTAATTTGCCTCAGATTTAGCTCAAAAACCGGAAGTACTTCCGGTTTTTCTTTTATTAAAATCAAAACTCAGAAAGGAGACGCCAGTATGGCAAAGCAAAAGAAAACCGGCTTCGGCACGTACATTACGACACTTGTCGTCGATTCTGACCTCACGGCCACCGAAGCCCGCCTGTTTGCATTCATGCAGCTTCATGTTGATTACCGTACCGGTGTTTTCGATCTGAAACGCAAAACGACCTGCGCAAAGCTTGACATCAACCTCACTACATATACCCGTGCTCTGCGCACCCTTATCGAAAAAGAGCTCGTTTCTGTCAAGCATCGCACTCGCGGCGGGCAGCAGATCACCTCTCATATTCAGCCGCGCATGGAGGGATTCAAGCTGCGCTTCCCGCGTTATTTGATTTCCGAGCTCCGTGATACCGCCTTTTTGGTTTACGTCGAGCTCTTAAATCGCTGCGGTAAGGAGTCCTGGTCTCTGAGCCGTCGTGTGCTCGCCAAGAAATTCCACTGCTCGGCCCTCACAATCAGCCGCGCAATCCGGCAGCTCAAGGAACGCAATTTGATTGATGCTGTACCGGACTATGACCGTCAGGGCATCAATCGTTTCCGTGCCCTCTCCCTGCATGAGCGCGTAGCACGCTTAAAGCGCCAGCATAGCCGCACCATGCTCTTTTTCTATCAGATGCACAAACTCGTGCTCGAACGCAAGAGACAGCGTACAGCTGCCCTGAAGCGCCGTTATGCGTATTCCCTTTTTGCAGCACCCTTATCATCTATGCACCTGCTCTTTCCTATCCCCCGTTGTTTTAATAGTAAGGAAAGAAAAAATAAAAGTTTACCATTAGCTAAGAGTAATTCTCTAATGGGACTTTTGCGCCGAAAAGCAATGGATCGTGCACGAAGTCCCATGGTGGAGTTTTCCGGATAGAAAAAAAGAAAATGAGCTGTGACCGGGTGAAGGAATCAGCTCATTTTCTCAGGCAAGGTAACACTATAAGTGCCCCTTTTCTGCTTCCAGTATAGGTTTTTTCTCTCCGTTTGTCAAGCAAAAAGCGGAAGTACTTCCGCTTTTTCGATTTTTATTTTCTTTTATAGCTTCTACATTTATCTTCTAGCAACGCAAAATCATTACATCTCCGAGCTAACAAGGTTGAATCACCATTGATCTGCTTGTGTTTATATAACGCAGCAGCATTCTTCTGAATCTTTTTCTGCACGGACTTTATGTAGCGATATTCAGCAAGAAGTAATGATTTGTAATTGGGATCTTTGATCGTTTCAAAATTCACATATACACGTTCACTGTACGGTACAGGGAACATGTTATTCAAATTTATCACTGCATATCTGAGAATTTTGATAAAATCCAATCCCTCTTTCATTTTCTCGTGTTTTGGTTTAAAAGAAGACAAAGGTGCAAAATACTCCATGTCGTTTATCTGAAAAACGATTCCGATATACTTTCTCTGATTGGCTTGTCCCTTTTTACTATTATGAAATAAATGCGGTGCATACGGAGCAAGATAGTCAACATATTTTGCATCGATTTCGTAAAATCTGATATTATCCATTTCCCCTCCAAGATAAAGAAATAGGGCGGACACAAAGCCCGCCCTGCTAGGTTACGTTCGCATTCCGAGCAGCGAAACACTCACTTGTAAATGTCTTGATATAGAGCCAAGAGAAGCTCACGTATTAAATGTCTCACTTATGGGCTGAGATACACCCTCTAAGCGGAGATGCAATATCTCCACTATTATTATATGCAAAACAACTTCCTTTGTCAACAGATTTGCTGTTAAAAAACCGGAAGTACTTCCGGTTTTTTTTGCTTTTCATCTTCGCCTTTGTTAGAATTCAAGCACCCTATGTGGGGAATTTTAATAAAGGAAGTAGCAACATGTACGAAACAAACAAAAGGGATTACACACTCGGCGAATGGCTTGATATTTGGCTCGAAGAAATCGCGCCCACAAAGCGAAAGCCCAACACTATAAGCATTTACCGGGACGCCAGACGGCGGCTGCTGACCCATCACCCGGAGGCCGCCGGTATTCTTCTCGTTGAGCTCAATGCTTTACAGATTGAAGGCTGGTTGGACTCCATGCGGCAGAAGTATGCAAAGTCAACGCTGCGCCATATCCGCGTTATGCTGAATCAAGCATACAAATCCGCAATAAAGGGACATAACTGTGACGATAATCCCGTTAAAGACGCAGCACTTCCCGCCGCGCGAGAAAAAGAAGTTAAAGCGCTTACACAGCGAGAACAGGCCGCATTTGAAGGATGTTTTCACATACTGAAAAAACCGATAGATGAATACATTCTGCGCATGTATTTATTGACCGGTCTGCGCCGGGATGAGCTACGCCTGATGCAATGGCGGCAATACGATCCGCAAAACCGCACGCTCAAAATTCCCGAAAGCAAAACCGAGGCCGGTGTCCGTCTTCTCCCTGTTTTGCCCGAAGCCGCCGCTATACTCTACATGATCTGGTGCAATACCGAGTATGACAAGCCGCATGACTATATATTCAGCGTGGCTGATAACGGGAATAAACCGTTCAGCACATATCATTTGCGCTATATCTGTACACGCGTTTCAAAGGCCGCCGGTATTTGTCATGTTACTCCGCACATGCTACGGCACACCTTTGCTACACGGCTGATAGAAAAAGGCGCCGATCCGAAAAGCGTCTCTATGCTTCTGGGGCACAAAAACGTTGTTTTCACGCTGCAAAAGTACGTTTCGCCGGATATGGAACACCTTGAAACAGAAATTATGCGTCTTTCTCAAATCAAAAAATCCTGAAAAATAAAAAATTCGAGAAATTTTTCCCGAATTTTAAAAAAAGACTTGAAATTTACGGCTTATAGTAGTAAAATATATATTGCAAAATGAATAAAGCCCCACTAAATCAAAAAATTATTAGACAATTTTTGATTTATTCCGTTCAGATGCGCCAACATCTAAAGGAACTCGTGAAGCTTATACTCATATTGTGTTTAATACGTATGTATTATAACACATTATAAGTCTGTGTTCAAGAGCCTTTTGCTGTTACATCTGCGGAAGGCTCTCTTTTATTTTGCCCGTACCTTGACAATCGAATGAACCCACAGACGAGAATACCCGGCGCAAATCAGTGTGCATGTGCACGCCTCTACAATGGGAATCACGCGGATAAGCGCGACCGGACAAACCTGATCGTGCCGCACGTACAGGAACGGCGTCTGAGAACGGGTCACTAAAACCAGAAATATTAAAACAAATATTCTTTGTTTTAATTGATGTGCACAGCTAGAAGTGGTTGTGCACATACATTAGAGCAAAGTTAATCTTCTAAAATCCACTCAGTATCATCTAACGCTCTAATTGCATACAATTTGCACTTTCCAAACTTACATGCCTCTGGACTTTCCTTTGACAAAAATTTACATGTGGAATTTTTGAAGTCGAAATAAGCACAAGAATACTTAGAAGCACGAGTACTCATTCGCGGAAATGAAGGGCAATAGCCATATACATTTGGAAGTTTATTTCGCGTTTTCAAAATACAATTCACCTCGGTTCTGCTTAAAAATTGAGCAATTCCGAACCAGAATTGTTCTCCTCCTGTAAAGTAAACCCTCTTGATCAAAGTCAAGGTAAATTGCATAAACGCAATATATTTACTTAGTCAACGCGCCCAACGGACTTCCGTTGAGCGCATAACTAAGATAAAATCTTCTGGAGGTGACACCCGGATTTGAACCGGGGAATCAGGGTTTTGCAGACCCTTGCCTTACCACTTGGCTATGTCACCATTTTGAAAAAAGACGCCTTATCTTCAGCGTCTTTTTTTCTTTTGGAGCGGACGACGAGGCTCGAACTCGCTACCTCCACCTTGGCAAGGTGGCGCTCTACCAGATGAGCTACGTCCGCATATGGTGCCTCCGATCGGAATCGAACCAATGACACGGGGATTTTCAGTCCCCTGCTCTACCAACTGAGCTACAGAGGCAAATGTGGCGACCCGGAACGGGCTCGAACCGTCGACCTCTAGCGTGACAGGCTAGCGTTCTAACCAGCTGAACTACCGGGCCACATTTGGTGGGGACAATAGGACTCGAACCTATGACCCCCTGCTTGTAAGGCAGGTGCTCTAACCAGCTGAGCTATACCCCCAAACAGCATCGCTTTTCAGAAATCTTTCAACAGAACTTGCGGTTCTTTTGAAGTCTTATGTCTTCCAGCGACGTTGTATATATTACCACATGCTTATTAAAAAGTCAATACCTTTTCCGAAACTTTTTCAAAAAAGTTATTTCGAGACATTTTTACGCTTTTCGCGCACGCTTTCGGCAAGCTCGTGCAGCTCCTCCTTTGTGAAGTAATACTTGCGGCAGCAGTACGGACACACCGCTTCCACCTTGCCGTCCACAGCCGGCAGCGTATCGATTTCATCCGGCTCCAAGGTCGCAAGGGCATTATAATACTTCTCACGGCTGCATGTGCAGGCGTAGTGCACGGGGATTTCCTCCAGCTTTTCGACTTCAAAGCCCGTGAGCGCCGTGTCGACCATCTGCTCCACGGTCATGCCCTTTGCAAGCATGGTGGTGACGGGCTCCAGCGTCGCGATATTCGCTTCCAGCTTTTCAATGTCCTGCGGCAGCGCGCCGGGCAGCACCTGAATAAGCAAACCGCCTGCAAGCAGCACGCCGTTCGTGTTCGGGTCTACAAGCACGCCGAGTGCGCACACCGTGGGGATCTGCTCGCTCACGGCGTAATAATTCGTGATGTCCTCGGCGATCTCGCCGCTGACGAGCTCTACTTGGCCCATATACGGCTCACCCGTACCGTAACTGCGGATGACACCGAGGCGGCCGTCTGTACCGACTGCAGCGCTGACATCCAGCTTGCCGTTCGATTTCAGGGGCACGTCTACGTTCGGATTGTCCACACAGCCGCGCACATTGCCGTGGCTGTCGGAAATTGCCGTGACGGTGCCGATGGGACCGCCGCCGTTTATGCGCAACGTGAGCGTGGCATGCTCTTGCTTTTGCATAGCGCCCATGACGGACGCCGCGGTAAGCAGTCTGCCAAGCGCAGCGGAAGCCGTGGCGCTGAGGCCGTGCAGCCTCTGTGCGGTATATACCGTATCGCTTGAATCGATTGCGGAGGCCATAAGCGCACCGTCCGATGTGATGCAGCGAATAATCCTATCCAATGAAATTCTTCCTTTCGGAGCGTTTTACGGAGCAATATCGTCCTTAAAAACGCCGTTTTGTGAGTTTGTGATGTGTGCGGCGAAAATAATGCGCTGTTCCTCCGGCTTCGGCGCGTCGAAAGAGAGGTCACCGAAGACCTCCACCCTATCAAAACCGGACTTTTTCAGCATTTCCGTCAGCTTCTCCACGCTGTATGCGTGCTCAAAGAAATGCTCGCTGCTGCGCGTATAGACCTTGCCCTCTTTCTCAAAGAAATCGAGAGAGATCGCCACACTGTGATCCTGCGGATTATAGCGGTTCTGCCATGCGCAGTAAATATCCGCAAGGTCGTAAATATAGGTGTTGTTGCCCAGCACCTTTTCGTGCTTATAGAGCGTGTTTACGTCGAAAATGAACCAGCTGTCGTTATCCATGAAAAACGCCACGCGGTCAAATGCCGCCTGCACCTGCGCTTCGCCGGAGAGGTGGTTGATGCTGTCCAGCGAACAGAACACCGTGTTGACCGTGCCGAACAGGTCGAGCGTCTGCATTTTTTCTGACAAAGGAACATCACATCGGCTTCCATGTCGTAAGCCTTGTCCTTCGCTTCGGACAGCATGGCGATGGAGCCGTCCACACCGTACACATCCATGCCAAGCTTATAAAGCTCCAGCGTAAGGCTGCCGGTACCGCAGGCAAGGTCTAAGACGATGCCCGGTTCATGGTGGAGATGCTCGAGCAGCTTCTTTAAATACGCCGCGCGGCCCTTATAATCCACGTTCGCGGTCAACGCATCGTAATAGCGCGCAAAAACGTCGTAGCCGGCCATTAGTCCTCTTTTCCGCCGCCGGTCAACAGGCGCTCAAAAATCAGCGTGTAGCCGTCGCTGCCGTAATTCAAAGAGCGATTGACACGGCTGATGGTCGCAGTGGAAGCGCCGGTCTTATCGACGATGTCGCTGTACACGTGGCGCTCGCTGAGCATTTTGGCAACCGCAATGCGCTGCGACATGGCTTTCAGCTCCGGCACGGTGCAGAGATCTTCAAAAAATTTATAGCATTCCTCGCGGTTTTTCAACGTGAGAATAGCATCAAAAAGGAAATCAACGTTTTCATCATGCAGTTTGGTGTTCATTGTTTCTGTGTTCCTTTCTTTATGAGTTTGCATCCGAAAACGGCGCATTTATGCCATAAAGCACCAAATGCACCGTCTTTTTCGTCAACGAGGTTCTTTACTTTTTATTTTAACATACAAAAGCACAAAAGTAAACACCGAAATCAAGAAATTTTTGCACAGCAGTGCGTGAAATCACACATCGTTGCGCACGAGGTCTTCATAGGTCTCCCCTTTGATGATGACCCGGGATTCTCCGCCGCGAACCATGACGACCGGCGGACGCGTGTTGCGGTTGTAATTCGATGCCATGGAGTAGTTGTACGCGCCGGTGGAGAGCACCGCCAGAATATCGCCGACCTCGGGCTTTTGAATGAGCGTGTTCTCCTGAATGAGGTCGCCGCTTTCGCAGCACTTTCCGGCAATGGTCGCCGTAAAGTCTGCGGGCTCGTTCGCCTTATTTGCGATGAGGCAAGTGTAATCCGACTGATAGAGCGCGTAACGCGGGTTTTCATACATGCCGCCGTCAATAGCCACATATGTACGCACATTCGGGATGGTCTTGATATCGCCGACGGTGTACAGCGTGAGGCCGGCCTCGCACACGATGGAGCGTCCCGGCTCAATGTAAATATACGGCACCTGAATACCGTACTCCTTGCAGGCAGCATGCACGGCTTCGGAAACGTCGCTCATGTAATCTTCATACGGCACGGCTGCATCGGCTTCCTTGTACTTTACGCCGAAGCCGCCGCCGAGATTGAGGTGTGTCAGCGTTTTGCCGAGCTCTGTATGGATCTTGTTATAGAACTTCAGCATGACCTGCGCCGCCAGCACGAACGGGGCTTTGTCGAAAATCTGCGAGCCGATGTGGCAGTGCAGACCGATGAGCCCTACATTTTCGCACGCGACGGCTTCCTTTACGGCTTCAAACGCCTCGCCGTTTTCAAGTGCAAAGCCGAACTTGGAATCGATCTGACCCGTGCGGATAAACTCATGCGTGTGGGCGTCAATGCCGGGCTTGATGCGCATGGAAATGGACGTAACGACGCCTTTTTCCGCAGAGAGCTTTTCAATGCGGTGCAGCTCGTTTAAGTTATCAACGACAATGTCGCCTACGCCGCTTTCAAGCGCATAGCGGAGTTCCTGCATTGTTTTATTGTTGCCATGGAAATGAATGTGTTTTGCATCCACACCCGCCGCAAGGGCGGTATACAGCTCGCCGCCGGAGACGACGTCAAGGTCTAAGCCTTCTTCGGTCACGATACGGCAAATCTCTTTGCAGCAGAACGCCTTACTGGCATACAGCGCGGTGCCGTTTCCATTATAGTGGCGCTCAAACGAAGACTTATAGCGGCGGCAAACGCTGCGGATCTCATCTTCGCTCATCACATACAGCGCGGTGCCGTACTTTTCGGCAAGCTCCACGGTGTCGCAGCCGCTGATCGTCAGGTGGCCTTTTTCATTGACATTGTAACAATCGGATACAAACATATTTTTCATTCCCTTCAAAAAGTGGTGGATCTATACTTCGCAGTTGCTCAGTTACCCAAAACGGCAGCTTCGATGTGCTGTTTCAGCGTCTCCAAACCGAAACCGGTCTGGGAGGAATACGGGATGAACGGGATTTCATGCTCACGGAACAGGTCCTCAAAATACGCGTTCTGCGTGTTGAACTGCGTTTTGTTCAGCTTATCGCTTTTCGTACAGACGACGAGGAACGGCAGGTCACGCTCGATAAGGAAGTTAATCATATCGAAATCGTCCGCAGTCGGCTCATGGCGCATATCGAGAATTTGGATGACGAGCGCCACGTTGCGCTCTGCATCAAAATATCCCTGCATCAGCTTTGCCCAGCGCTGCTTTTCGCTTTGTGAAACCTTGGCGTAGCCGTAGCCCGGCAGGTCTACAAAGCGGCACTCCGGCAGACGGAAAAAGTTGATGGTCGCCGTTTTGCCGGGCGTGGCGCTGACGCGTGCAAGCGCCTTGCGGTTGACGAGCTTATTGATGAGCGAGGATTTGCCTACATTGGATTTACCGGAAAAAACGATCTCCGGCAAGTCCGACTTTTTGAGCTGATCCGCACGGCCGGCGGCAGCTTCAAATTCTACTGACTGAAAATTCACGGTGTTCCCCTTACTGTCTGAGTGTCTGTACGCCGTGCGCGGGCTCCGGGCAAGGCGTATTCGGCTTGGTTTCTCTGTTTAAAAGTCCGGGCATGGCGATGGGCAGCACCTCATCGATACGGCGCACCGGCACAAACCGCACGTTATCCTTGACGACCTGATCGACTTCGGCGAGATCCGCGATGTTCCCGTGCGGGATGATGACGGTCTTCATGCCGCTTTTATACGCCGCCATGGATTTTTCGCGCAGGCCGCCGATGGGCAGCACGCGCCCCTGCAGCGTGATCTCACCCGTCATGGCGATGTCGTGCGCGATGGGCTCTTCGCACAGCGCGGACGTGACGGCGGTTGCCATGGCGATACCGGCAGACGGACCGTCCTTCGGTACGGCGCCCTCCGGCGCGTGGATGTGGATATCCTTTTTCGCATAGAAATCCGGGCTGATGCCGAGCGTTTCCGCGCGGGTGCGAATGCAGGTGATCGCCGTTGTGGCGGATTCCTTCATCACATCGCCGAGCGAGCCGGTGAGCTGAATTTTGCCCGTGCCGTTCATCACGGCAACTTCGATGGGCAGCAGCTCGCCGCCGACGCTTGTCCACGCAAGACCGTTCACAAGGCCGATCTCATCGCGGCGCTCTTCTTTATCCTTCGCAAACTTTGCCGGGCCGAGCAGGTCTTCAAGGTCGGCGGGCTTCACGGAATAAGACTTGAAATCTTCCTCCGTGACGATGCGGCGCGCGACTTTGCGGCAAATGGTGCCGATGGTGCGCTCCAATGTGCGCACGCCGGCTTCGCGGGTGTAGTCTTCGATGATTGCGTGCAGTGCCTTCGGTGTGAAGCGCAGCTGCGCCGCCTTGATGCCGTGCTTTTTCAGCTGCTTGGGCACCAAATATTTCGAGGCGATGTGGAACTTTTCCTCCGCCGTGTAGCTGCCGAGCGTAATGACGTCCATGCGGTCATACAGCGGGCCCGGAATGGCGGAAGCGTCGTTTGCCGTGGTGACAAACAGCACGTGGCTGAGGTCGAACGGCAGGTCAATGTAATGGTCCTGAAACGCGCTGTTCTGTTCGGGATCGAGCACCTCAAGCAGCGACGCGGACGGATCGCCCTTAAAGCTCTGACCGAGCTTATCGATCTCATCGAGCAGGATGAGGGGGTTATTCGTGCCCGCCTGCTTCACAGCCGCCATGATGCGGCCCGGCATGGAGCCGACGTAGGTGCGGCGGTGGCCCATGATGTCCGCTTCGTCGCGCACGCCGCCGAGGGAAACACGCACGTACTTGCGGCCGGTCGCCTCGGCGATAGAGCGTGCAATGGACGTTTTGCCAACGCCCGGCGGGCCGACAAGGCAAATGATCTGCCCCGTCGCCTGGTCAGAGAGCTTGCGCACGGCGAGCGTCTCCAAAAATCTTGCTTTAACCTTTTCCATGCCGTAATGGTCGCGGTTGAGAATTTTCTCCGCGCGGTCTAGGTCCAAGCGCTCTTTGGAGCTCGTGTTCCACGGCAGCTCAAGGCACGTTTCGAGGTACACGCGCATGACGGAGCCCTCATGCGAACCGTACGGCATTTTGGCGAGGCGATCGCACTCTTTTAAGAGCTTTTCGCGCGCGACCTGCGGCAGGTTTAATTTTTCTATTCTCTGGCGAAATTCATCGGATTCCTCCTGCGGGTTATCCTCTTCGCCAAGCTCGCTTGCAATGGCGCGCATCTGCTCGCGCAGCATGTAAACGCGCTGATTTTCATCCATTTGCTCCTGCGCCTTTTGCGAAATCTCACGTTCGAGCGATAAGACTTTGATTTCATCGCTCAAAATATCATTGAGTTTTGCAATGCGCTTTTCCGGGTGGAGCTCGTCGAGAATGCACTGCTTCTGCTCGAAATCGAGCGAGATGTTCGCTGCGATAAAGTCGGCCAAATCACCGCAGTCCTTCTGCTGCATAACGCCGAGCAGAATATCCGGCGGCACCTGACGGAACCAGCGGATGTACTCTTCAAATCTCTCCTGTGCAATGCGGCTGAGCGCTTCCGTTCTTGCGGTGTGGCGTGCGGCGATCGGCTTGCACACGCACACGCTGCCCGTGAGGTACGGCTCATTTTGCACAACGGACATAATCTCCGCGCGCTCGATGCCTTCCACATGCAGCTTGATGCCGTTATCTGCGGTGTGTACCACCTGCTTGATGCGGGCGATGACACCGATTTTATAGAGGTCTTCCGCCATGGGCTCGCTTTCCGAAAGGTCAGTCTGCGTGACGATGAACAGCTCGCGGCTATCCGTATCCAGCGCCGCTTTGGCGGCCAGAACAGACTTTTTTCTGCCGATATCAAACTGCACGATCATGCCGGGGAACACGACAAGTCCGCGTACGGCGAGTACCGGCAGAACTCTCTCTTCCTCAAGTATGGTTTCTTTCATAAAATTATCAAATCCTTATAAATCAGACAAGGCTGCGCAGCAGGGATCGCTGCACAGCCTGTATGATGATCACTATGATGCCGAATCCTTGCGAGCGCGCCGTTTGGGTTGTGTCATTTTGATCTTTACCGGGACGCGGTCGGGATTGTGCACGATTTCAGGCGCAGCGCCGTTCTCTACCGAATCCTTGGTAACGGTGATCTTTTCGATCGTATAATCGCTCGGGACCTCAAACATCAGGTTCTTCAGCGTATCTTCCATAATGGAACGCAGGCCACGGGCGCCGGTCTTGCGGGCAATGGTCTTTTCCGCAATGGCGTCAAGCGCTTCGGGTGTGAACTCCAAATCGACCTTATCAAGGTCAAAGAGCTTCTTATACTGGCTGACAAGGCAGTTTTTCGGCTCTGTGAGGATGCGCACAAGTGCGGCTTTGTCGAGGTCGCTCAGCGCGGTGATGACCGGCAGACGACCGACAAGCTCCGGGATGAGGCCGAACTTGACGAGGTCGTGCGGGGTAACTTCTTTCATCCACTCCGTGTTGTCAAGCTCGTCTTTGCTCTTGATGACCGAGTTAAAGCCCAGCGTCTGCGCTTCGGTGCGGCGCTGAATGACGCTTTTAAGGCCGTCGAACGCACCGCCGCAGATGAAGAGGATGTTCGAGGTATCGATGTTGATGACCTCCTGCTGCGGGTGCTTTCTGCCGCCCTTTGGCGGGACACCGGCAATGGTACCCTCCAGAATTTTGAGCAGTGCCTGCTGCACGCCCTCGCCGCTGACGTCACGCGTGATGGACGGGTTTTCGGACTTTCTGGAGATCTTATCGATCTCATCGACATAGATGATGCCATGCTCGGCACGCTCAATGTCGTAATCTGCTGCCTGAATGAGACGCAGCAGGATGTTTTCGACGTCTTCGCCGACATAGCCGGCTTCCGTCAGAGTCGTTGCGTCCGCAATGGCGAACGGAACGTCCAAAAGCTTTGCAAGCGTCTGCGCAAGATAGGTCTTGCCGACACCGGTGGGACCAAGCAGCAGCACGTTGCTCTTTGCAATCTCCACGCCGCCGTCTTCACCGCTGAAGAAAATGCGCTTATAGTGGTTATAGACCGCCACCGCGAGCGTCATTTTGGCTTCGTCCTGCCCGATGACGTATTCATCGAGCTGCTTTTTGATCTCCTGCGGCTTCGGCAGCACCATTTCGGCGCGCGGCTCGTTTTTCGGCTGCGGGCGGCCGCGGTGGAGAGAATCTTCATCCGCGATGATGTCCATGCAGAGCTCTACGCATTCGTCACAGATATACACGCCGTTGCCGGAGATCAGGCGCTTTGCCTGCGACTGCGGCTTCCCGCAGAAGGAGCAGCGCACTTCGTTATCATTTCCGAAATTATTCGGCATGAAAACACGCCCTTTCGTTATTTCGATTTCGTTGCGATGACCTTATCAATAAGACCGTACTCCATGGCCTGCTGTGCGGTCATGAAGTTATCGCGCTCCGTATCCTTGCAGATGACTTCGTACGGCTGACCCGTACGCTCTGCGAGGATGGTGTTGAGGCTCTTCTTCTTCTGAAGAATACGCTCTGCCTGAATCTGGATATCCGTAGCCTGACCCTGCGCACCGCCGGACGGCTGATGGATCATAATCTCGGCGTTCGGCAGCGCATAGCGCTTGCCCTTTGCGCCGGCAGCCAGCAGGAACGCGCCCATGGAAGCCGCCATGCCCATGCAGATGGTGGAAACATCGCACTTGATGTACTGCATAGTATCATAAATCGCCATGCCGGCCGTGATGACGCCGCCGGGGCTGTTGATATACAGGCTGATGTCCTTATCGGGGTCCTGACCCTCGAGATACAGAAGCTGTGCTACGACAAGGCTTGCCGTGGTGTCGTTCACCTCGTCGTTCAGCATGATGATTCTATCGTTGAGAAGACGGGAGAAAATATCGTAGGAACGCTCTCCTCTGCTCGTCTGCTCCACAACATAAGGTACCAAACTCATCGTACAAACTCCTTTCGCGCTTCTTTTGCTTCGCCCGCTGTCCGATGCAGGGACAGCGGGCGAAAGAAGCGATATATGATATGCTGTTACTATAATACTAACCGTAAAGGCGGTAAATTATTCCTCGGTCTTAGCTTCAGCTGTTTCCTCGGTTTTTCTTCCGCTGCCTTCTTGGTGCTCTTTCTTCTGGTGGTCTTCTTTGCCGGCTTTTCTGCCTTTACGGAAGCGTTTTCCTTAACAAAGTCGATCGCCTTCTGATTTTTGAGGTCTGCTCTGATCTGCGTCTCTGCAACGAGGTTCTTGATCTGCGCGACTTCCATATTGTACTGCTTTGCGAGTTTCTCGTATTCTTCCTCAACAGCCTCATCGGAAACCTCAAGGTTCTCAAGCTCAGCAATCTTCTCAAGTGCGAGTCTCAGCTTAAGCTGCTTCTCGGACTGCGGTCTGAACTGCTCCTTGATGGCGTTGACGTCCATGCCGGTGTACTTGAGATAGGTCTCGAGGTTCAGTCCCTGAGACTGGAGGCGGTATGCGAAGTTGTTGATGCTCTCCTCAACTTCCTGCTCGTACATCTCTTCCGGAATCTCGCCCTGTACCTTCTCGATGAGTGCATCAAAGATCTGGTTCTCAACGTTCATCTCTTCCTGCTTCTCGCGGTCGCTCTGCAGCTTCTCGCGGAGGCTGTTCTTGTACTCGTCGAGCGTATCGAACTCGCTTACGTCCTTTGCGAACTCATCGTCGAGGGTCGGGAGCTCCTTGCGCTTGATCTGGTGCAGCTTGATCTTGAAGGTCGCGTCCTTGCCCTTGAGCTCTTCTGCCTGATAGTCCTCCGGGAACTTCACGCTGATCTCGAACTCGTCGCCGACCTCATGGCCGACGATCTGATCTTCAAAGCCCGGGATAAACTGGCCGGAGCCGAGGGAAAGCTCGAAGCCTTCCGCTTTGCCGCCCTCGAAAGCCTTGCCGTCGCAGAAGCCCTCGAAATCGATGACTGCGGTGTCGCCCGTAAGCGCACCTCTGTTATCGACGTCGACCATTCTGGAGTTTCTGTCCTGAACCTTTACGAGCTCTGCGCTGACGTCCTCATCCGTAACTTCGACATTCTTCTTCGTAGCCTCGATGCCCTTGTAGCCTTCAATGGTAATCACCGGCTTCACAACAACGGTGAGCTTCAGCTCGATGCCGTTCTCGCGGGAAACGGAGGTAACGTCCGCATTGGAAACCGCGATGACTTCCAGACCGGAAGCTTCGATAGCGTCCTGCATAGCCGGGCGATAGAGCTTGTCCACAGCAGCTTCAAAGAACACGTTTTCGCCGTACATCTTCTCGATGACGGATCTCGGAGCATGACCCTTGCGGAAGCCCGGAACAGACATCTTCTTGCCCTCGGTCTTTGCGACCTCGGAGAGTGCTTTGTTGAAATCTTCAGCGGAGATTTCGACCTCCAGCTCATACTTGTTGGTTTCGGTTTTGTTGGTTGCCTTTAAGTTCATTTCCTTCTATCCTCTCAAAAATAAATTACAATTTTATTTGGAACACGCGGGCAGATATACCCGTAATGCGCGATACCTTTTGACATTATAGCACACCTGTGCCGAATATTCCAGACAAACCTTTGAATTTTTTGATATTTTATAATTTGTTAAAAATTCAGCCGATTTCTGCGTCTTTTCGCACCAATTTCGGGGTGAAACGGATATAATCACACGAGACAAGGTGCATTTTTATGCCCCCATATTCACCAAGCGGCGCTTTTTTTGCGGCGTGATCGCCGTGAATGTGCCCGTAGTAGCACTCCTTTACGCCGTATGTCTGCATCGTATCCAGCAATTCCCGGCACTGTGCGGTATCGTACGCCGGCGGGTAATGCAGGAACACGACGGGTGTACCGCCGAGGGCTTTTGCGGCGTTTAAGGACGCGATGAGACGCCCGTTTTCGCGCGCGACGATTTTTTTATCCTCTGCCGTTTCGGCGTTATAGAGCCAGCCGCGCGTGCCGCAGACCGTAATGTCCCCCACACGCTCGGCGGAATTGAACACGAGCTGCATCGTTTTGAAGCCCTTTTGCGCAAAGAATGTCTCGATCTTGTTGCGCGTGGACCACCAGTAATCGTGGTTGCCTTTTAACAACAGCTTTTTGCCCGGCAGACTTTCGATGAACGCGAAATCCTTTCCGGTCTCTTCCAGCCGCATGCCCCAGGAAATATCCCCGGCGATGACGACGGTATCCTCTTCGGTAACGAGGGCGCGCCAGTTTTTCTCCAGCCGCTCCACATAGTTTTCCCAGCCGCGGAACACATCCATCGGCTTATCTGTACCAAGGGAAAGGTGCAGATCGGCGATCGCGTACAGCGCCATTTTACACTCTGACCGTTTCGCGCACAAAATCTGCCATATCGGCAGCGGCGCAGGTGTTTTCAAAGCGGACGGGCTTCGTCCTTAACGCTGTGATTGGCGCAGGGATCTTTGTGTTGGAAAGCTTCGCGAGCAGCTCGGCCTCCGCAAACGGATCTGCGGGCTTTTCGCAATCGAACGCGTCGAGCACGCTGTCCGGGAATTTATACGGGCTTGCAGTGGAAGCAATGACGGCGGGCGTGTTGTCGCCGGTCTCTTTCAAATACTGCTCGTAAACGCCGACCGCGACCGCCGTGTGCGTATCGCACAGGTAGCCGTCTTTTTCAAACGTATTGCGGATGACTTCAACGGTTTCCTTATCATCGCAGCAGCCGCCGTAGAACAGCGCGCGTACGGCATCGGCCGTTGCGGCGTCTACGGTGTATGCGCCGCTGCTTTGCAGGGCGTTCATCCAGCCCGTGAGCTTTTCGGTGTCTTCGCCGCACAAGTGGTAGAGCAGTCTTTCCAGATTGCTGGAGACCAGAATATCCATAGACGGCGAAATGGTGGTATAAAACGCGCGCTTTTTGTCGTACGTACCGGTGCGGATAAAATCCGTCAGCACGTTGTTGCTGTTCGACGCGCAGATAAACTTGTGCACCGGCAGACCCATGCGCTTTGCATAGTAGGAAGCGAGGATGTTGCCGAAGTTGCCCGTGGGCACGACGACGTTGATTGCATCGCCCATCTTAATCTTCTTCGCATTCACAAGGTCGAGGTACGCGGAGAAATAGTAGACGATCTGCGGCAGCAAGCGACCCCAATTGATAGAGTTCGCACTGGAGAACATCTTGTTGTGCTGCGCAAGCTCGGCCTTGAGCGCGGGATCGGTGAAAATTTTCTTCACGCCGGTCTGTGCGTCGTCAAAGTTGCCGTGGATAGCGCACACGCAGACGTTTTCGCCCTCCTGCGTGTTCATCTGGCGCTTCTGCATGGGGCTGACGCCGTTTTCGGGGTAGAACACGATCATCTCCGTGCCCGCGACGTCCTTAAAGCCCTCGAGCGCCGCCTTGCCGGTATCGCCGGATGTTGCGACCAGTATGACCGCCGTTTTTCCATCCGCCGTCTTTTTAAGCGAGCGGGTCAAAAGGTGCGGCAGAATTTGCAGCGCCATGTCTTTAAACGCGCAGGTTGGGCCGTGCCACAGCTCTAAAATATGTTTATTTTCGCCGTGTTTATCGAGAGACACGACCGGTGCGGGGGTGTTATCGTCAAACTTACCGCCGCCGTAAGCGCTTTCGGCGCACGCTTTAATCTCCTCCGAGGTGAAATCCGTCAGAAAGCGCGAGAGCACGTACTCGGCACGGCCGATATAGTCGAGCCCGAGCATGTCATTTAAGTCCGCTTTCGGGAAGCTCTGCGGAACAAAAAGGCCCCCCTCCCTCGGAGATACCCTGTGCGATGGCCTGCGCCGCCGTCACCTGAAGCGCGGCGTTTCGTGTGCTGTTGTAATTCATGGCATCCGCCTCCTAAATCAAATCAGTCGTATTATACTGTATTCAGGCGTTCCTGTCAAAGCGTTTGAAGAAAGACGCCGCATTTTCAAAGAAAATTTTATCCACAAGCGCTTCCGGCAGATTATGACGCAGGAAAACGTTTGCAATGTCCTCTACGGATTCGAGACCCGTAATGCCATGCGGCATGTCGGATCCGTCGAAGTCACTGCCCATGGCGACGACGTCCGCGCCGCCGAGGGACAAAAAGTGCTCTGCGTGCGCAAACAAGTCTTCAATGTCCGCCTTTGCCGGGTCATCGTTCAAGAATGCTTTGAAATAGTTGAGACCCACAAGGCCGCCGCGGTTGCAGATGATGCGGAACTGGTCGTCCGTGAGGTTTCTCGGGTGCTTGCAGAGCACCTTGGAGTTCGAGTGCGTCGCGATGAACGGGCGCTCGGTGTTTTCGGCCACATCATAAAAAGAGTGCTTCGGAAGCGTGAGAAACGTCAATAACGATGCCCTCTTTTTCCATTTCCTTCACGGCAAGCTTGCCGAACGGCGTAAGGCCGAATTTATCGCCGGACATGACGCCGCTGCCGATCTCATTGCTGCCGTTCCATGTGAGCGTCATAACACGCACGCCGTTTTCGCGCAGGTGGTGAATATTCTTGAGATCGCCGGCAACGGCAGAGCCGCCCTCTACGGTCAAAATAAACGCTGTACCCTGTTTGTTGCCGAGCTTTTCGAGGTCTTCCCCGGTCTCAAGCGCGGTGAACGCGCCCGTCTCGGCCATTTTGCGGAAATAGGCCGCATGGCGATCAAAATACTGCAAAGCCGCAGCGCCGCGCACCGAATCGGGCAGCCACACGGCGGCGCACTGCACATACGGCGCAAAGCGGTCACCCTTCTTTACGCTGACGTGCAGGTCATTGTCGATCAAAGATTTGTTTTGGTCAAGGCACGCTACAAGCGTGTCACAGTGCAGGTCAAAATAGCGCATGAAAAGCACCCTTTCGTCATTTTTCGCCTTTGAAAGCGAATTTGATTTTAATAAAAAGCGTTTTCGAGATATTCGATCTTGACTAACGCTCCGTTTTCGGTAAACACGGCAGCGGCGTCAAAGCGCGGCTGCAAATTCGTTTCGTGGTTGATGAGATAATACTGTGCCGTTTTGATAACCTTCGCGCGCTTAGAGGGCGTAATGGCTTCAAACGGATGGCTGAGGCCGTCTGCGCTGCGGGTCTTCACCTCCACAAACGCAAGGTAACGGTCATTCTGCGCGATGACATCGATCTCGCCGAAGCGGCACTTGAAGTTGCGCTCCACGATCTCGTAGCCTTTTTCTTTCAGATATTCCGCCGTCAGCTGCTCGCCGAGGCGGCCGGAACCGGTGTTTGGCATGTGCGCACCTCCTCAGCCCAGAATTTTCTTTAAAAACGTCTTGCGGTGGATGGGGCACGGGCCGAATTCGTGCAGTGCTTCCACATGCACTTTGGTGCCGTAGCCCTTGTGCTTCTCGAAATGATATCCGGGGTATTGCTTTGCGTATTCCAGCATCACGCGGTCTCGGCTGACTTTCGCCAAGATGGATGCTGCCGCGATGCTGGGGCTTTTTGCATCGCCCTTGACGATGGTCTCGCCCGGCACGGGCATGGGCGGCATACGGTTGCCGTCGATGAGCACATAATCGCACGCTTTCTGCATATTGTCATACGCACGGCGCATGGCGAGATATGTCGCCTGTAAAATGTTAATCTCATCGATCTCTTTTTCGTCCGCAAAGCCGATACCGTAAGCGACGGCATTTTCTTTAATGACGTCAAAGAGCGCCTCACGCTTTTTTTCGCTTAGCTTTTTGGAATCATTGAGGCCGTCGATGACAAGCCCCTCCGGCAACCACACGGCAGCTGCGTAAACGGGGCCAGCCAGCGGGCCGCGGCCGGCTTCATCGATACCGCAGACGGCGGTATAGCCTTTTAAATAGGCTTCGTGTTCAAAGGAATAATCCATGGAATTTTCCTTTCCGATATTACTTTAACGGGCGGCCGACGGGCTCTAATGTAATGCGCCCGAGCTTGCCGCCGCGGTATTCGTCCAACACGTTTACGGCTGCGCGCTCGGTATCGATTTCACCGCCGGAAATGAGCATACCGCGCTTTCTGCCGATGCGCTCCAGAATTTCGTGGCCCTTAAGTTCTTCTTCGGGACGAATATCCGTTTTATAACGCGTGTTGACGGCTTCGGGATATAAGTCCTGCAAAAGCTCCAACAGGCGGTAAGAAAGTCCCTCAATGTCGAGAATTTCGTCGCGCACGGCACCGGTGAACGCCAAATGTTCGCCGACGACCGGATCTTCAAACTTCGGCCACAGCACGCCCGGTGTATCGAGCAGCTCAAGACCCTTGCCAATCGTGAACCACTGGTTGCGGCGCGTCACGCCCGGCTTATCCTGCACGGCAGCTTTGCCTGCGTTGCCGCCCTTGCAAAGGCGGTTGATGAGCGACGATTTTCCGACATTCGGCACACCGACAACCATGATGCGGATGGGTCTGCCCACCATGCCCTTGCGTTCCCACGCAGCAATCTGCTCACGCAGAATGTTTTTGATCTCCGGCAGCAGGCGGTTTAGGCCCTTGCCGGTCTTGCAGTCGATCGGAATGGCGACCGTTTTATGCTGTTTAAAATAATCCACCCACTCCGCCGTGCGGGCGGGATCTGCCATATCGGATTTATTCAGCAGCACGATTTTGGGTTTATTGCCGATGATGCTTTTCAGCACCGGGTTGCGGCTGCTGACGGGGATGCGGGCATCGATAAGCTCCGCGACAAGATCCACAAGCTTTAGGCTGCTTTGGATGGCGCGGCGCGTTTTCGCCATGTGGCCCGGAAACCACTGTACCGATTGTACTTCACTCATACTGTATCCTCTCTGGGTATCTTGTTTTCTTAGTTGTTCTCATTCGTTTTTACAAAACCGAAGCGATCGAACGGGTAAAGCGTGAACACGGCTTCGCCCATGATATGGCGCGTGTCGATCATGCCGATCTCCGCATAACGGCTGTCCCTTGATACGGTGCGGTTATCGCCCAAAACGAACACGCAGCCCTTCGGCACGGTCTGCGGGAACACGAGCGCTTCATATCCGTCATACGGATGAAATGTGATGCCGTTTTCAATGCCGAACTGCGTTTCGTTCAGCGCTTCGCCGTCGATATACACGGTGCCGGTGTCGTAATCGATATCGACCGTCTGCCCCTCCGTTGCGATGACGCGCTTGATGATGGGTTCCTCCAAAACGTTCGTGACAACGACCACGGTGCCCTGCTCTATGTCGTGCCCGAGGTTCGTGACAACGACCTTTTCGCCCTCTACAAAATTCGGCAGCATCGACTTGCCCGTGACGGTAACAACACGGAACAGGAACGTGAACACAAGGATGACGGCCACAAGCGCAAAGACAATCTCCTCCAGCCATTCATACATGGAGCGGACGCCTTTAGACGCGGTTTTGATGTTTTTTTCCATGCAGCTTTCACCAATTTCTGTTTTTACAGTGTATTATTTCTATATAAAGTAAAAAAGGGACAAAGCATTGCCCCTTTTACTCCGTTTGCTATTCGATTTAGCGAACCTGGCTCTTGACCTTAGCAGCCTTACCGACGCGGTCACGCAGATAGTAGAGCTTTGCACGGCGAACACGGCCCTTACGAACAACGACAATGTTCTTCACGTTCGGGGAATGCAGCGGGAATACACGCTCCACGCCTACGCCGTAGGAAACACGGCGAACCGTGAAGGTCTCGCCTACACCGGAACCCTTGCGGGCAATAACTGTGCCTTCGAACTGCTGAATTCTTTCACGCTCACCCTCGCGGATGTTTACGTCGATACGGATGGTATCGCCAACGTTGAACTCAGGTGCCTGCTCCTTAACGGAATCGGCAGCAATAAGCTTTAATGCGTCCATTTGATCTTCCTCCTGATAATTTTTCAGACATTCATGCGGTACGCGCCGCAGAGGACTGTCCGCTTCAATGACGCGGTTTGCACCGTGCATTGATCCCCATTGGCAGCGTTTGAGGGCCAACGGATTTCAAATGCTTAAATAGTTTATCACAACATGCGGAAAAAAGCAAGTGTTTTTAACGGAAACCCGCACAAAGATCGCGAAAAAATGCAGATAAACTGCGCATTATGCGAAAAACAGACGTGATTTTCCGCCGTTTTACTTAAATTCGCGGAATGCGCTGTCGAAAAGCCGCGTGCGCTCCACGCGGACGAGCAACTCGCGGTTCAGTACGCGCTCTGCGGCGTCCACAAAGAGCGTCGGGTTAATACCGCCCTGGTTGCCCGCGGGCAGGCGCACCGTCATTTCAAGGCAGTTTGGTTTTTCTTCAAACGTCATGTTTTCAAAGTACGGCTTGATATCGACGATCTTTTCGCCCTTTTTGGAGTGCTTCTTTACCGTAAGCTCCGGCTCGGCAAGCACGCGCTGCATCTCGCTTTTTCAAACGCCGGGTCTTCGCACTCCAGACGCAGGATGTACTCGGCGTTTGCGACGTCGTTGCCCTTCATTTCGGGTTCCGTCACCGCCCACACGCGGATATCATGCGGCAGGCCGGCGTTCAATTTTTCGATGAGCTCCGGATACGGCATGTCCTCGATAAGGCGAATGTCCATCGATTCATGACGGCCTTCAAAGCCGAGCGAGAGCGGGGCCGCGAACGTCAAGAACACGTGCGGGTTAAAGCCCTCCGTGTACCACAGAGGCAGCTTTGCTTTGTGGAACGCGCGGGACATGCAACGGTTTAAATCAAGGTGCGAAATGTACCGTGCCGTGCCGGTTTTGGAAAACCAGACTCTAACATCTTTTCTCAACGCAAAGACCTCCTTTAAAGCAGGCTGCACCGCAGGCAGAGCATTTTTCGCGGCAGTTCGGCGTCGTCTCAGACGCATAGGCGCGCTTACATTCCTCGATGAGAAATTCCTTTTTAATGCCGTAATCGAGGTGATCCCACGGGAAGACCTCATCAAAGCTGCGCTGGCGGTTTGCGTAAAACGCGGGGTCTATGCCGAGATCTTTAAAGACCTGCATCCACGCGTCAAAATCAAAGCAGTCCGCCCAGCCGTCAAAGCGCATGCCGCGCTTATGGGCCTCCAGAATAACGGCGTTCAGTTTGCGGTCACCGCGCGCGAACACGGCTTCGAGAAAACTTGTCTCCGCGCCGTGGTAGTTGACTGTAAGCTTACGGGAGAATGTGGACTCGCGCAGGAGCTTCTGCTTTCTCTCGAGCATTTCGATGGTATCCTGCCCGAACCACTGGAACGGCGTGAACGGCTTCGGCACGAATGCCGCGGCGCTGACCGTAACGGCGACCTTTCTTCCCTTCTGACGGTTTTCCGTCTCGTAGTACCAATCGACGACCTTCTGACCGAGGCCCGGAATGCCCACGACGTCTTCATCGGTCTCGGTCGGCAGGCCGATCATGAAATAGAGCTTCACCTTCGACCAACCGTTGTTGAACGCGATCTGCACGGTGCGCTTGAGCTCTTCTTCCGTGACGTTTTTGTTGATGACGTCACGCATGCGCTGCGTGCCGGCTTCCGGCGCGAACGTCAGACCGCTTTTGCGCACGGACGCAATTTTATCGATGAGCTCCGTGGAGAAGTTATCGACGCGCAGGGACGGCAGAGAAACGCTGACGCGCTCGTCCTCCGACCACGTGTGCAGCGTGTCAAGCAGCTCGAAAAGTCGGCTGTAATCGCTGGTGCTGAGCGAGGAAAGGGAGATTTCATCGTAGCCGGTCGTTTCGCACAACCGCTTTGCCTGCCGGTTGATGGTCTCCACGCTCTTTTCGCGGAACGGGCGATAGAGGAAGCCTGCCTGGCAGAAGCGGCAGCCGCGAATGCACCCGCGCAGCACTTCAACGACGGCGCGGTCGTGCACGATGTCGAGAAACGGCACAACGAAATTTTCCGGGAAATACATGTTGTCCACATCGTTGCAAACGCGTTTGCGGACAGTCTTCGGCACGCCGGCGTGCGGGATATAGGCTTTCACGGTGCCGTCTTCGTTGTATTCCACATCGTAAAGCGACGGCACGTACACGCCTTCAATCTGCGCCGCTTCCATTAAGAATTCCTGCTTCGTTTTGCCCTCTTTGCGGCACTTGCGGAACAGCTCGATGACCTCCAAATCCACCTCTTCGCCATCACCGAGGAACAGAATGTCAAAGAAATCTGCGATGGGCTCCGGGTTGCAGGCGCACGGGCCGCCGCCGACCACAATGTTTTTGAGTTCCGTGCGGTCGCGGCTCAAAAGCGGCACGCCGGAAAGCTTTAACATATTGAGGATGTTTGTGAAGCTCAGCTCATATTGCAGCGTAAAGCCGATGAAATCGAACTCGCTGACGGGGTCGCCGCTCTCTAAGCCGTAGAGCGGAATGTTGTTTTCGATCATCGCCTGCTCCATGTCGATCCACGGCGCAAACACGCGCTCGCACCAAATGTAATCGACGTTATTGAAGATCGAATACAGAATCTTGATGCCGAGGTGTGACATGCCGATCTCATACGTATCGGGAAAGCAGAACGCAAAGCGTACGTCCACGTCCTCTTTATTTTTAATGACCGAATTCAGCTCGCCGCCGACGTAACGTCCCGGCTTCTGCACCTTCGGCAGGATCTTGTCCAGTTTTTTATTCAGCATAAAATTACCTTTCGTTTTGACCTTTGCATAACTTATCTATTTTATTATAACCGAACAGCGGGGAATTTCAACACATGTTCCCCCGCTGTTTCAGAATTAAGTAAAATAAGATGTAAACCGCCAAAAACAAAAGCGTAAAGTTGTAGCCCGTAGAAATCAAAACCGAAAACCCGAGCGTGCCGAGGGTAAGCGCCAGAAGGACGGACGACACGGTTATTGTGCGCTCGGCCGTTTTTTCACTAAATGTGCCGCGCAGCAGACAGTAAAGCGCGGTGCCGCCGTCCAACGGTACGGCGGGCAGCACGTGGAACGCGAACAGCGTGAGCTGCACGGCAGAATAGGCGCGCGGCAGCGGCAAAAGCAGCAGGAAGCTAAATAGATTTGCAAACGGCCCCGCAAGCGACACGACGGCGCGACGAAAATCGCCGACGCTTGCCGTCTCCCCCGCCATGTGAATGCCGAGTGCGCCGAACGTGACCGATTTAATCTGCATGCCGCACAGCTTTGCTGCCAGAATGTGCCCTGTCTCATGCACCGCCACCGCCAAAAGCGCGGGCAGCACATGCACACCGCCGTCTAATGTGAGCAACACGGCCAGCACCGCAAAAAAGCCGAAGCGCAGCGTGAGTACCGTATTATGAATACGGAACGTCATCCTGCAAAATCAAAACAGAGCGGTTCAACTCCGCATCGTATATGGCACGCAGCTCGCCGTATAGCTCCGGCAGAAAGCCGCGCAGGAAAAACGCCGCAAGCAAAATGAGCACGCATACAAGCGTTTGGAACACGGTAAGGCAAAAGCCGCCGCTTATGGCTTTCTTTGCGGCGGCTCTGTCCTTCGGCGCTTGCGCTTCTGCTTCGGCAGGTATCGGCTCGGACGGCTTTTCCTCGTCGTTTGGTGCGGGCGTTTCGTAAAACTGCATGGTTCCCTCCGCTACAAAATGATGCAGATAAGTCCGTTGCAGCCATCGTTGATGATGCGCTCAATGGTCTCTCGCACCTTGCCGCGCGCATCCTCAGGCATACGGGCGAGCTTATTGTGCATACCCTCGTTCACAAGCTCATGCAGTGATTTGCCGAAAATGTTGGAGCCCCAGATCTGCGACGGATTTTCCTCAAATTCTTTCAGCAAGTACAGCACAAGATCTTCGGATTGCTGCTCCGAGCCGACGATGGGCGTAACCTCCGTGCGGATGCATGTGCGCATCATATGGATGGACGGTGCGGCCGCTTTCAGGCGAATGCCGAACTTGCCGTTCTGCTTGATGATCTCCGGCTCCTCGAGCGTCAGCTCCTCCATATCGGGCATGACGATGCCGTAACCCGTCTGCATCACGTCGTCATAGGCGCTTTGCAGCTTTGCGAATTTCTTTTTGATCTCGTTCATCTCGATGAGCTTTGTGAGCAGGGCGGTTTCGTCTGTGACCTCCATGCCGGTCTTTTCGCCGAGAATTTTGAAAAACAGCGACGGCATGGGGGTAAGCTCCAGCACGCACGCGCCGCTGCCGAGATCCATGCGCGCGCAGCGGACGGTTTTGAGGTCCTCGCATGCGGCGAGACTACCCGAGACCTGCTGCACCTCGCAGACCCTATGGATATCGCATGCACCTTTCAGGGTATCGAAAATCTCTTTTTTGAGCCAGTGGTCATCGTCAAGATCGATGATCCAGCCGGGAATGTCGAGTCGAATTTCCCGCACGGGGAACTGATATAAAAGCTTCCCCAAAATGCCCTGAATGTCCTGCTCCGTGATGTCCATGCAGTTCACGGGCAGAACCGGCACGTTATAACGCTCGGAAAGCTCGTTTGCAAGCGCACGGGCTTCGTTCGTATTCGGGTAAACGCAGTTTAAAAGCACAATGTACGGGCGGTTCGTGGACTTTAATTCTGCAATGACACGCGCTTCCGCTTCCTCGTATTCCTCGCGCGGTATGTCGCTGATGCTTCCGTCCGTCGTGATGACGAGCCCGATGGTCGAATGCTCCGTGATCACCTTCTGCGTACCGATCTCCGCCGCCATGTTGAACGGGATGGGGTCCTCAAACCACGGTGTGCGCACCATGCGCGGCTGCTCCTCTTCTATGTATCCGAGGGCGCTCGGCACGATGAAGCCCACGCAGTCGATGAGCCGCACCTTAAACTCCGCCGTATCGTCCATTTTTACGGTAACGGCCTGTTCGGGGATAAACTTCGGCTCGGTCGTCATGATGGTTCGGCCCGAGGCGGACTGCGGCAGCTCGTCGACGGCACGGTCGCGCGCGGCCTCATCTTCGATGTTCGGGATGACCGTCGTATCCATAAATTTCTTGATGAAGGTCGATTTGCCCGTGCGCACTGGGCCGACGACGCCGATGTAAATTTCGCCGTTCGTGCGCGACTGCATATCTTTATATACGCTGAATGCTTCCATAGCCATATCCTTTCCGCTGTCTTATTTTCGGCAGATGATCACGGGGCGGTCTTCGCTCAAAACGTCTTCCATACAGTCGTTATGCGTGCGGATGGCGCTGACGCGGGCGTGGTAGCGTTTTGCGATGTCCCAGACCTTTTCGCCGCTTGAAGCGTAATACACCGCCGCGCAGCAGGGCTCCGGCTCGGTGGTCTCATCGAGCTCCGCGCTTTCGAGTGACCGCGCGGCGTATACCACGCGCACCTGTTCTTCCATGCGCAACTCTGCGGTGCACTCCACCGTGCTGCTGTCCGTAATGACATACTGCACAGATGTAATCTCGCCGCGCACACTGCGGCGTCCGACGATTTCTGCGGTATGGACATCGGTGAAATCGAGCATACGCTCCGTGTAGGCAATCTGCTTCTCTTTCGTGCGGTATAAAAGGCACACGGTGAATTTGCCGCGCACGGCGGCGTTTTCTTTTTCGGTAAACGCCGTCAGCGTGAGGCCCTCACACCAAATGTCGAGCACCTGCTCGAGGTCGTTTTCGGGAACGAGTACGTTCTCCTTCACGCGCACGCTGCGCGGCGGCAGCACCTCACAGCGCTCCAGTGAGAGATTCTTGTATTTCGCCGCCCACGCGCCCTTTATGGAATACGCGTCGCACACGGTGCGCACGGTACACGACTTTGTAAACTGCACGCAGAATGTGGGCTTTAGGTAAAGATTCAGTACAGTATATTCGCCCACGCTGTCTTCACGCGGCTGCACGGTGCATTCGCCGCCAAGCACGGAGATTTGTACGGTGCAGTCCTCCCCCGCACCGGCGCACTCCACCGTCTGCGTAAACGGCAATATGCACGAAAAGCGCTCCGGCATGGCGGTATCGGAAAACGTGCGGTATAAGATCTCCACACACGCCTTTCCCGTGACGACCGCGCCGCCCGCCTGTGGCTGCACCGTATCGATCTGATACCGCACACTGCAGCGCAAAACGGTCTCAATAGGCGACTTGCCGTTTGGCAGCTCTGCGTTCTGCTCCAAAATAAACGCGTGCATCACGCAGCCCACGGCGCGGGTAACATCGTATTCTTCGCACTTTGTTTCCACACGGTCATCCGAAATGCAGTCTGCAATCTCAAGCTGCCGCACGGCGTAAGCGCGCACGGAAAGTCCCAAAGTAATGTGCAGATCGACCCTGCGGGCGTTCATGGCGCGGCAGGTCATGTGCTGCACGAACGGCTCCGCTTCCGCCGTCACGTTTTCCGCCTGTGCACGCAGCCGCACCGAACAGGTGAACTCCTTTTTCGTATCGAATCCGCGCACGCAGCCGCCTTTTGCATCAAGATATAAAACATGCATGGAAGCGCAGCCGTCGATCGTAAGGCTGTCCCCTGCCGCCGAAACGGACGTGACCTCCGGTGTGACGATACACTTTAAAATCTTCTGGATATCCGCACAGTAATCCGGCAGGGTGTATTCCGTATCTACGGGACACTCCTGCACGCCGTCAAAAATCTGTTCAAAGCCATCATAGCGCTCTGTGTTTGTTTCCATCCGCATAAGCTCTGTAACCTTCCTTTCGCTGCCCTTTGTTTCGCTACATTGTATGAGCGGAAAGCGGACAATATGACCGCCCCTTTAAACGGAAAGTTCACAGTCTGTTCCTTGAAATTAAGGACCTTTCGTGGTATATTCGTGTAGAAGAAAGAAAAAACTGCCGGAGGTTTACTATGTCTCAGGTCACAAAGCGTGCGCTTGTCGCTTCGCTTAAAAATCAGTTGCTTAAAAAGCCGCTCGATAAAGTCACCATCAGCGATATTACAGATGACTGCGGCATCAGCCGCATGACGTTTTACTATCACTTTAAGGATATTTACGACCTCATTGAATGGGCATTTGAGGAAGAAGCCAGTCGCATTTTGGAGGGCAAAAGGACTATGATACTTGGCAGCAAGGCTACCTGCGCATTTTTTTGAAGATTTGAACGCAAACAAACCGTTTATCATGAATGTTTACCGTTCCATCAGCCGTGAAAAGGTGGAAAACTACCTGTACCGCATCACCTATGATCTTCTTATACACGTGATAAACGAAAAAGCCAAAGGCATGAACGTGCGCGACGAAGACAAGAAGTTCCTTGCAAATTTCTATAAATACGCCTTTGTGGGGCTTGTGTTGGACTGGATTAAGCACGACATGAAGGATGACCCAAATATAATCGTCGCCGATCTTTCCGTTGCAATACACGGCAGTGTCTCTGCCGCGCTGGAACGGTACAGAAACGCTTAAATTTGAAATCATACGAGCAGCGCTGTTTGAGAGTATGGCGCTGCCCTTTTTTATCAAAACGCCGTTCGTGATAAAAATTTATACGCATTTGCCGCCGTGTTTAAAAACTGAACACGGCGGCTTTTTCTGTATATTGTTTCGCACAAAAGACATGCTAAGATGTAGACACAAAAACGAAAAGAAACACTTTAGGAGGTTTTTTATATGTATTATGCAAGCGGCAACTATGAAGCATTTGCAAGACCGAAGAAGCCGGAGGGCGTAGACCAGAAATCGGCGTATATCGTCGGCAGCGGTCTGGCAGCCCTTACAGCAGCGTGCTACCTGGTGCGCGACGGCCAGATGAAAGGCGAGCATGTGCACATCCTCGAAAAAGAGCAGCTCGCGGGCGGTGCATGCGACGGCTGGAAGTTTGAAAACGTCGGCTATGTGATGCGCGGCGGCCGTGAAATGGACAACCACTTTGAAGTCATGTGGGACCTGTTCCGTTCCATTCCGTCCATGGAGACCGAGGGTGTTTCCGTTTTGGACGAATACTACTGGCTTAACAAAGAAGACCCGAACTACTCCCTGTGCCGCGCGACCGTGAACCGCGGCGAGGACGCCCACACGGACGGTAAGTTTGATATTTCCGATAAGGGCGCTATGGAGATCATGAAGCTGTTCTTTACGCCGAACGAAGATTTGCAGAACAAGCGCATTACGGACGTATTCGACGACGAGGTGCTGAACTCCAACTTCTGGCTCTACTGGCGCACGATGTTCGCCTTTGAAAACTGGCACTCCGCACTCGAGATGAAGCTGTACATTCAGCGCTTTATCCACCACATCGGCGGTCTGCCGGATTTCAAGGCACTGCGCTTTACAAAGTACAACCAGTATGAGTCCATGATTCTGCCGATGGTGAAGTACCTTGAAAGCTACGGCGTGCAGTTTCACTTCGGCGTGAAGGTCACAAACGTCGAGTTTGACTGTAACGAACAGCGCAAGCTTGCAACGCGCATCGACACGCTGCGCGACGGCAAAGAAGAGCACATCGACCTCACCGAAAACGACCTTGTGTTTATCACGAACGGCGGCTGCGTGGAGAATTCCTCTATCGGTGACCAGAACACGCCGGCTAAGTTCAATACCGAAATCCGCGAGAGCGGCGGCTGGGATATGTGGCGCAAAATTGCCGCGCAGGACCCCGCTTTCGGTCACCCGGATAAGTTCTGCAGCGATCCTGAGCAGACGAACTGGATGAGCGCCACCGTTGAGACGCTTGACGACCGCATCATTCCGTATATCAAGAACATCTGCAAGCGCGACCCGTTCACCGGCAAGGTTGTCACCGGCGGCATTGTTTCCGTAAAGGACTCCTCCTGGCTTTTAAGCTGGACCATCAACCGCCAGCCGCAGTTCAAAGCACAGCCGAAGGGTCACTGCCTTGTGTGGGTCTATGGCCTGTTCTCCGACAAGCCCGGCGATTACGTCAAAAAGCCGATGCGCGAGTGCACCGGCAAGGAGATCTGCATGGAATGGCTGTATCACATCGGTGTACCGGAGGATCAGATTGAAGAGCTTGCGGAGACGAGCGCCAACACCGTGCCGTGTATGATGCCGTATATCACCGCATTCTTCATGCCTCGCGCATACGGCGACCGCCCGGACGTTGTGCCTGCGGGCGCTGTGAACTTCGCGTTCCTCGGTCAGTTCGCCGAAACGAAGCGCGACACCATTTTCACGACGGAATACTCCATGCGTACCGGCATGGAGGCCGTATACACGCTGCTGAACGTAGACCGTGGCGTGCCGGAGGTCTGGGGCAGCGTATACGATTTACGCGCACTACTGGATGCCACCGTTAAACTCCGCGACGGCAAGAAAGTGACCGATATGGACCTCGGTCTCATCGAGCGCCTTGTTCTGAAAGAAGCGCTGAAGAAAATTGAGCATACGGACATTGAAAAGCTGCTCAAGGAATATAACGTGATCTAAGCTTTCTTAAATTCAATCATAACGTAATACGCAAAAGGCTCACTGTTCCCCGCAGTGAGCCTTTTTGTTATGTGCAGTTTTGTGTTATGTCTCTTGCGGCAGCTTTCTGATGCCGAACATATGCCGCAGCATGAAGCCGATGAACCCTTTGCCGTTGACGATGACGACCTTCATAAAATACCGTTCCTTTCCGAGATCATAATGTGCGCAGCACCGCTACGCCGAGTGCGACAAGAATCACGGCGGCGATGAACAGCACGAGCCCCTCCGGGGAGATCTGTGCAAGCACCATGCCGAGCCCGAATGAAACGGTACACAGTGCGCGCAGTTTTCGGTCCCGAAAGCATGGGTTATTGCAGCATTTCGGCATTCGCATAGAAAAGCACCTCCGTTTACCGAAGCTCCCTTACGGGGTCATTCCAGTATATACGGAGGTGCATCATTTGGTTACGGATTATTTTTCGGTATCTTTTTTGTCTTCCGCTTCGGGCAGGCGGCTTTGAATCTCGCTTTGCGGCGGTTCTGCCGGCATATCCTTCGGCGTGTAGACAATGACGAGCGCACAGCCGATGTTCACGCGAATTTCCGCACGATCGGAGATGATGCAGTTGCTCACGCCCATTAAAGACGAACCCGCGGAGAGGTCTTTTTTCTCCAACGGATACTGAAGGCCCTCATACGTCAGATTGCAGGAAGAGCCGTCAAACGGGAACACGGAGACCGTGGCGCCTTTCAGCTCCGTCAGCACAATACGCCCGCAGCGCACAACGAACACCTTGGTGTCTTCCGTACACAGCACCGCGCTGCCGCCGTGCTTGGAGATATACAAAAGCACATCGAGGTTCGCCATGGAGTGATCGAAGCGGTCGCCGCCGAGGCCGCCGATAAGCACAAATGTCTTGTAGCCGAGCTTCTGTCCCACCATGACGGCGCCCATCATATCGGTAACGTCCTTTTCAACGGGGAGCTTAATGGTGCGGATTGTCTCCGGCGGGCGCTTTGCGGCGGAGTCAAAATCGCCGATGACAAGGTCGGGGCGAACGCCGTACCGCACAGCGGTGTCGTAGCCCGCATCCGCACAGATGACGTAGTGCTCTTTCGGATCGAATTCTTCAAAAACGGCGCCGGACGCCAGCGGAGCCGCGCCGATGATCATACATTTTTTGTCTTTGATAACTGCCATTCCTTTATGTCCTTCACTTCGTTATACATTGTAATGTAACTGTCTATGCGGGAGCGGGAAATTTTTCCCTCTTCCACAGCCTTCAATACCGCGCAGCCTTTTTCGCAGGTATGCGAGCAGGAGGTAAATTTGCATTCGCCGAGGTACGGCGCAAACTCCCTGAATCCCTCCGGCAGCTCTTCCTTGCGGAACAACTCGTAACGCTCGATGTCCATGGTGGAAAAGCCGGGCGTATCGGCCACATAGCCGCCCTCCACGGGGTACAGCTCCACGTGACGCGTGGTGTGGCGGCCGCGGCCGAGCTTTTTGCTGGTCTCACCCGTTGCAAGCTCCAGCTCCGGCACAAGCAGGTTCAAAAGCGTGGATTTGCCCACGCCGGAGTTACCCGTAAATGCGGAGATGCTGCCCGTAAGCTCCGGGCGCAGGTCATCCACGCCCACGCCGTCCGCCGCCGAGACGAAGTAGCACCGAATGCCGATGCTGCCGTAAATGTCTTTCAGCTCCGTCGTATCGCTTAGGTCGGTCTTTGTGAACACGAGCACAGGCTCGATGCCCTTTAGCTCCGCCGCGGCGATGGTTTTATCGATGATAAGGGTGCTGGGCTGCGGGTCGCAGACGGAAGACACGACAAACAGCTTATCGAGGTTTGCAAGCGGCGGGCGCACAAGAAAGTTTTTGCGCGGCAAAATCTCCTGCACGTAGCCCTCATCGTTCGCGTCCACTTCAATGCGGACGCGGTCGCCGGCATACGGCGAAATTTTATCTTTACGGAACTTTCCTCTTGCGCGGCAGGCGTGCAGCACATCGCCGCACTGCACGTAGTAGAACCCGCCGATGCCCTTGATGACCAGCCCTTCTTTCATTTCGCCCATATTAATCTTCGTGCGCCGTGACCGAGCCGTCAGACCCGCTCATGTCGCCGCCGTTGTCCGGCGTCGGAGTCGGTTCCGGCTCCGGCGTTGCATACGACTGCTGCGAGGTCACGTTAATGCTCTGCGTGGTGTAATCAATCTCCGCCGTGATATACTGCTGGTCGTTCAGCGTGATGACGAGGTTCGCGCGGCCTTTGCCCGTGAACGTCATGTTGGAGTACGGAGAAGTCGAGGGGTTCACCGTGCGTGTCTCAACGAGTGTACCGTCCACGTAGATCTTCATCGTAAGATCATCCGATACGCCGCCGGGCAACGGAATATCGTAATAGACATCTTTCTGTGCGCCCTTGCCGGAGCTGACCGTTACGGTGACGACCGAGCCCTTCTTCGCCTTTTCGCCCTCGTTCGGGGAAACGGAAAGCACGGTATTTTCGTCCTTGTCGCTCTCGTCGTCGTATTCTGCTGTGACCACAAAACCCGCGGCCTCCAGCTCCTCTTTCGCGGTGCTGTACTGGTAGCCGACGATGTTCGGGATCACGGCGCTTTCCTTAGACGGGCCGGAGCTGACGTAGATTGTGACCGTAGTGCCGGTAGAAACGGTAGAGCCTGCCGCCGGGTCGGTCTTGACGACGTAACCGACTGCGGTGTCGTCATCGGCGACTGCCTGAATCTTCGGCGAAAGGTTCAGTGCCTTCAGCGCGTCATACGCATCCTGCTGCTTGTAGCCCTTCACGTCTTCCACAACGACCTGCTCGGCCTCGCCGTTAACGGTGAGCGAAACGGTCTTGCCCTTTTTCACGGTCATGCCGGCCGCCGGGGTCTGGCGCAGCACCTCGCCCGGCTGCTTGCTGGGCACGTTGCCATAGGTAATTTCAAACGTGAGGTCGGCATATTCGCTGTTCCCCTCAATATCGGAAGCATAAATCATCCCGACAAACTTCGGCAGGACAATCTCATCAGGAGGTCGTGCTGGACGTTGAAAATCCGGTAAAAGCTCAAAAATCCAGAACCGGAATTTGCTCTTTTCCCTTTTACAAGATAACCAATGCCCACAATAACAGCCACGAATACAACCGCAGCCACAATTCCCACAATGATTTTAGATGCACGATTACTGTTTTGTGAACGCACATATTCTTCTTCGTACTCGTAGTTGTCGTTATACTTCTGCGGCGCTGCGTTCTGCTGCACGTTGCCGTAAATATCCGCAGAGGTGCCCGCATACGCGCGGTCTACCTGCTCGCCGTAGTGGAACACAATTTCCGGGTTGCGGCGGAAGCGCTCCACGTCCTCCAGCATATCCGCTGCCGAGGGGAAGCGCTGCGCCGGGTTTTTCTCCATGGCGTGCATCGTAATCTCTTCGAGGCCCTTCGGAATGGACGGGTTGATGCGCGAGGGCGGTGTGGGCTCTGCCTGCATCTGCATGATGGCGACGGAGACCGCGTTATCCGCAACGAACGGCAGCTGACCCGTGAGCATTTCATACAGCATGACACCCACGGAATAAATATCGGCCTTATCGTTAATATAACCGCCGCGCGCCTGCTCCGGCGCGATATAGTGCACAGAGCCGATGGCCTTGTCGGTCATGGTCTGCGTTTCTGCCTGCGAGAAGCGTGCGATGCCGAAATCCGTCACCTTAATGGTGCCGTCCTCGAGCAGCATGATGTTCTGCGGCTTGATGTCTCTGTGAATGATGCCCTTTTCGTGGGCGTGCTGCAAAGCGCGGAGGATCTGCACCGTAAAGTACAGCGCCTCTCTCCATTTGATCTCGCCCTGCTGCTCAATATACTGCTTCAAGGTAATGCCATCGATATACTCCATGACGATGTACTGAATGCGGTCACCAAAGCTGACATCATAGACCTTGACGATATTCGGGTGCGAAAGCACCGCAATGGCTTTCGATTCATTGCGGAAACGGCGCAGAAAATCGCTGTTGCCCGCAAGCTCTTCCTTTAAAATTTTAATGGCAACCCAACGCTTTTCAATATTGTCATACGCCTTGTACACATACGCCATGCCGCCTACGCCGAGAAGCTCGTGGATCTCATAGCGGCCGTCTAAACGTTTACCAATATATTTATCCATTCTTTTTCATCCTTTCTCAGCGGTTCTCGATCACCGCGACGGTCACATTATCGCTGCCGCCCTTGCTGTTTGCATAGCGGATCAGCTCATCGGCGAGCTCTTCTCCCTGATAGTTGCTGATGAAAAGCAGCAGCGTGTCGCGCTCTAAGTAATTGCTCAGGCCGTCTGTGCAGGAAAGCGCCAGATCGCCGGGCTCGAATTTATAGCAGCCGTAATCGCACTCCACCTCGGGGTGCACGCCCACAACGCGCGTGATGAGGTTGCGCTGCGGGTGCACGCGCGCCTCGTCCTCCGTGATGGCGCCGCTTTCCACAAGCTGCTGCACAAAGGAATGGTCGGTCGTAACCTGTTTTACGCCAAGCGCCGTCTTTAAGTAGCAGCGGCTGTCGCCTGCGTGGGCAATGTGCAGCACGCCGCCCGCCGCAATGCTGACGACAACCGTGGTGCCCATACCGTTTAAGGCCGGGTCTTCCTGCGCGCGGTGCAGCACCGCCGCGTTCGCGTCATTGATTGCATGCAGCATTATGTCGCGCACTGCGTCTTCTTCCATATCCGGCGTGTAGTTTTCCGTGATCGCTTTGCAGATGGCGTCGCAGGCAACACTGCTTGCAATGTTGCCGCCGTTTACGCCGCCCATGCCGTCGCAAACCACGGTCCACGCACTGCCGTCCGAAAAAGTGCCACAGCGGCAGATGTCCTGGTTAGAGCTGCGCACCTGTCCGATATCCGTTTTGCATACCGCGTACATTAGACTGTACCTCCCTGTTCATTGCGTCGACGGAGCTGTCCGCAGGACGCTTCTATATCCGATCCGAGCGTGCGCCGGACGGTAGCGGTGATGCCTCGTTTTTCGAGGATCGCCGTGAATTTTCTGAGTCTCTCCTCCCCGCTTTTGCGGTAGCCCGTGCCGGTGACGTCATTTACCGGAATGAGGTTCACGTGGGCGATGATGCCACGCAGGCGGGATACAAGCTCGTTTGCGCAGGCATCGCTGTCGTTCACACCGCTGATCATAGCGTATTCAAAGGAGATGCGACGGCCCGTTACGTCGGAATAATAGCGGCAGGCTTTTAAGAGCTGCTCCACGTTCCACTTGCGGTTGACCGGCATGGTGCGGCTTCTGATCTCGTCGTTCGGCGCATGCAGCGAAACGGAAAGCGTCAGCTGCAACTTGCGGTCGGCAAGGTCGTAAATTTTTTCGACAAGCCCGCAAGTTGAAAGCGAAATATGCCGCATACCTATATTAAGCCCGTTTTCTGACGAAACAAGCTCCAAAAATCTTAAAACATTCTTATAATTGTCGAGCGGCTCGCCCATGCCCATCAAAACGACATTCGAGATGCGCTCGCCGATGTCCTTCTGCGCCGTTTGGATTTCCGAAATCATCTCACTCGGCAAAAGATCGCGCGAAAAGCCGCTTTTGCCCGTGGCACAGAACGTGCAGCCCATTTTGCAGCCCACCTGTGTGGAAATGCAAATGGAGTAGCCGTGTTTATATTTCATGAGGACGGATTCAATCATCTCACCGTCGTTCAAGCGGAAAAGATACTTTTTAGTGCCGTCTATTTTGGAAACGCGCCGAATGGCGATCTCCGTATTTCGTATTTCAAAGCTTTCTTTTAAAGCAACGCGCAGATCTTTGGAAAGGTCCGTCATCTCGTCAAACGAGGTCGCGCCGCGCTGATGCAGCCAGCGGTATACCTGCGCTGCGCGGAATTTTTGCAAGCCGCGCAAGGCAAAGTCCTCCTGCAGCTCCGAAAGCAGCATGGATTTTATATCGGTCAACGCTTCGTCTCCTTCCCTGTTTCTGTTTTTCTGCGCATGGCGGCGGCGAAAAAGCCGTCTCCGCCGTGGTCCATGGGCATCATGGTGCGCATGAATTTCGGTTCGTTCACCGTGTGGGGTATGCCCTCCGTTTCGGGCAGATCATACGGTTCAAACTCCGGATGGCACTTTAAAAATTCGGTCACCACCGCGCCGTTTTCCGCATTGCGCAACGTGCACGTGGAATAAAACAGCATACCGCCCGGACGTACAAGCTGTGCGGAATGCTCCAAAATTTTGAGCTGCAACGCAGGCAACTCTTTAAAGCTCTCCTGCTTTTTGTAGCGGATTTCCGGCTTGCGTCGAATAACCCCGAGTCCGGAGCATGGCACATCGCACAGCACACGGTCGTACTGCTTTTCACACACACCGATCGCGGCATCGCGCACGGCGGCGTGAATGATGCTCAAGTCTAATCTCTCCGCACCTTTTTTGATGAGGTTCACGCGGCCTTTGTATAAATCGAACGCATCGAGCACGCCTGTGTTTTCCATGTATTCCGCAAGCGTGAAGCTCTTGCCGCCCGGCGCTGCACAGACATCCGCAAGCCGCTCTCCGGGTTGCGGTGAAACAAACGCACACAAAAGCTGCGAAGAAAGATCCTGCACATGGAATTTGCCTTCCGCAAAGCCCGGCAAACCGGTAACATCGCCCGTGCCGTGCACGCAAAGGGCGTTTTGGAGCACCGCTTTCTCCGCGGTGTTTTCCGGCAGCGACTCAATCAAATCGTCCACCGTGGTCTTTAGCGGATTTATGCGGATATACGTTTCCGCCCGCTCGGACATAGCCTTTAACAAATCTATGCAAACGGTCTCGCCGTAATCCTTTTTAAAGTTCTCGATGATCGGCTGCGGAATGTTATAGTGAACGCTGAGGTCATCTTCGGGAATGATTACCTCATGCCAACCGCGCGCAAAGCTGCGCAGCACACCGTTCACGAAGTTTTTATACTGCCCGCGCCGATATTCTGCCGCGCACAAAACGGCTTCGTTCACGGCGGCGGAATCCGGCACACGGTCAAGGTACATCATTTGGTACACGGCGATACGCAAGATGTTGAGCACCGTGCCGTCCAGCTTCTGCTTCGGTTTTGCGAGGAACTTGCGAATATAAAAATCGAGCGTCAGACGCTTTTCCAAAACGCCATAGAAAATGGTGGAGGCCAGCGCCGCGTCGCGCGGAGAAAGCTCCGCCGCGCGAATGGCTTTATCGATGACGATGTTCGAGTAGCCCTCGTTTTCCGTCACCTCGGAAAGCGCCGTAAGCGCCGTTTTTCGGGAAGAAGTCACCATATTACTGAACCTTCGCCTTTGCTTCTATCGCGTGACCGCGCAGATAATCGCTGCCGCGCATACGCTTGCCGTTTTCCGGCTGAATTTCAATAAGCTGCACGGCATTTTCGCCGCAGCAAACGGCCATTTCGCCGCCGATCACCGCAATTTCTCCCGGTTCGCCTTTGCCGACAACGACTTTCGTCCTGTGCAGCTTCATGCGCTTGCCCTCTAGCGTGAAAAACGCGGACGGCCACGGGTTCAAACCGCGCACAAGGTCGTGCACGCGCTCGGCGGGCTGTGTCCAATCGATTGCGCCCATTTCCTTACGGATCATCGGCGCGTGGATTGCTTCCGCATCGTTCTGCGGCTGCGGGGTGATGGTGTCGAGCTTATCAATGGTATCGACGAGCAGCTCAGCCCCGAGCACCATCAGGCGGTCGAAAAGCTCGCCTGCAGTCTCGTCTTCACCAATAGGCGTTTCCGCTTTCGCCAGCATGTCGCCGGTATCTATGCCATCTGCCATCTGCATGATGGTCACACCGGTGATTTTATCGCCGTTCAGCACCGCCCACTGGATCGGAGCGGCGCCGCGGTACTTCGGCAGCAAAGAGCCGTGCACGTTGATGCACCCGCGTAGCGGGATGTTCAGCACACGCGGCGGCAGAATCTTTCCATACGCCGCAACAACGATAAGCTCCGGCGCAAGCGCCTTCAAATACGCTATTTCGTCTTCATTATTTTTAAATGTCGTCGGCTGACGCACTTCAATGTTGTGTGCCATTGCCGTTTCTTTTACGGGCGGCGGCAGCAGCTTGTGCCCCCTGCCCTTCGGCTTATCCGGCTGGGTATAGACCGCCAAAATCTCATGGCCGCGCTCCAGAAGCGCGTTGAGGCTCGGTACGGCAAAATCCGGTGTGCCCATGAATACGATGCGCATGGAAATTCCTCCTTTTTCTCTGAATTCTGTCTTAGCTTTCCAGTTCGTCCGGCTCCAGCATGCGGCTGGCGCGCGTGACAAAGCATACGCCGTTCAGGTGGTCAATTTCATGGCAGAACGCACGGGCCAGCAGCTCTGTGCCGCTGATTTCAAACGTTTTTCCGTTTCTGTCCTGTGCGCGGACGGTGACGTTCATCGGGCGCTTGACCATGCCAAACTCACCCGGGAACGAGAGGCAGCCCTCTGCGCCGTCCTGCTCGCCGGAGGTTTTGATGATTTCCGGGTTGATAAGCTCAATGCGGCCCTCGCCGACATCGATAACGACGATGCGGCGCAGCAAACCGACCTGCGGTGCAGCAAGGCCGACGCCGTTTGCGGCCTCCATCGTCTCGTACATATCGTCAAGCAGCGTACAAAGCTTCTCGTCGAATTTTTCGACCGGGCGGCACATTTTGGTCAGCACGTCGTCGCCCTTTTTCACAATATTTCTAAGCGCCATTTGCGGCACTCCTTTCCTGTGAATTTAAATTTCGGTTACAAAATCGCATCGGGGTTCGGGTCTGCATACGCGGTGACGCTCAAAAAACGCTTATCGCTTGAAAACGCGCTCAAAAGCATCGCAATGGCATCCCGAAACGCCTTGGAATTCTTGTATTTCATGATAATCTTATATCGGTATTTGCCGCCCATACGTGACACGGATGCCGCAGAGGCGCGTAATAAACGCAGCGGCAAGTTGGGATAGTCCCGGCGGAACGTCTCTGCAAGCAGCGCGGAGAAATGCTCCGCTGCCGCACGCACGGTATCTTCCTTTTCGCCCACAAAGCCGATTTGCAAAAGATCCGCAAACGGCGGATAGCATGGCCCTTCTGAAACGAATTTCCGTTTCAAAAAAGCTTTCGTAATCCTGCGCGGCGGCAAGGTGCAGGTACGGGTTTTCCGGCACATGCGTTTGAATGAGCGCCGTGCCGCGGTAGCGCGCGCCCCGCACGCCCCACGACCTGTGTAAGCAAGTCGAATGTGCGCTCGTTGCTGCGGTAATCATCGCTGTATAAGGACTGATCTGCCGAAAGTACGCCGACAAGCGTGACGTTCTCGAAATCGAGCCCCTTTGCAACCATCTGCGTGCCGATCATGATGTCATACTCGCCGTTTGCAAATGCGTTGAGCTTCTTTTCAAGTGCGTATTTGTTCGCAGTGGTATCGGTATCCACGCGCAGAATGCGCGCCTCCGGAAACGCCTCCCGCAGCTGATCCTCCGCCTTCTGCGTGCCGCCGCCAGAAAAGGTCAGCTCACCGCCGCACGCCTTACAGCGCACGTAAGCAGGTTCGGAATGGCCGCAGTAGTGGCACATCAGGCGGTTATTCGCCGCGTGGTATGTCATGGAAATGGAGCAGTTCGGGCACGCGGCGACCGTTTTGCAGTCCTTGCACACGGCATACGTGTGGTAGCCGCGGCGGTTGAGCAGCAAAATGGACTGCCTGCCCGCGCGGATATTTTCGGAGACCGCACGCGCCAGCGCCATGCTGATCATCGGCTTGCCGCGGTAGAGATCTTCGTTGTTCATATCGACAAGCTGCACCGTGGGCACAACGGCATCGCCGTAGCGGTGGTGCAGCGCGTGGTAGCGGTACTTGCCGCTTTGCGCCATGTAGTAGGACTCAACAGACGGCGTAGCGGAGCATAAAAGGCAGTAAGCGCGGTTATAATTCACACGAAACTTCGCGATGTCCCGTGCGTGGTAGCGCGGCGTGCTCTCCGATTTATACGTACTCTCCTGCTCCTCGTCCATGACGATGAGCCCAAGATTCTGCACAGGCGCGAACACGGCAGAACGCGTGCCGACGACAATTTTCGCCCTGCCGGTGCGCACGCGCTTCCACTCATCCATGCGCTCGCCAACGGAAAGCCCGCTGTGGAAAACCGCAACGGTATCGCCGAACACCGCCGTAAACACGGCAAGCGTCTGCGGGGTAAGAGAAATCTCCGGCACCGTGACGATGACGCCCTTGCCAACAGTAAGCACATGGCGAATGACATGCAGGAACACGGCGGTTTTACCGGAGCCCGTCACACCGTAGAGCAGACCGACCATCGGTTCTGCCGCATCGCATTCGCGCAGAATGTCATTTGCCACATTCATCTGCTCTGCCGAAAGCGTCTGCGGCAGCCTGATGTCTGCCATTTCCTGCTTTGGGCGTCGGAAGCGCTCGACTTCAAAAATCTCCGCTGCGCCCTTATCGGCAAGCGTGCGGATGATGCCCGCACTCACGCCGGTATAGTAGCTCAGCTCGCGCACGGTTACGGTGCCGATGGCGCACAGCGTATCGAACGCGCTTTGCTGCCTCGGAGTCAGCTTGCCGGAAAAATCCGGCACGGCACAGACCATGCGCGTAGTGGCATCCGCCGCATTGCGGGACGCCGCATTTTCGCGTATGACCGTGCCGTTTTCGAGCAGCGAAAGCAGATCGCTGCTTTTTTCTTCTATGCCGAGCCTTTCGGTGAGTTCTGCACCGGTAAGTCCGTTTTTTGCCGCCGTCAGCGCCACGATAATCTGCCACGCGGTATCCGTGAACGCTTCGCGGTCATAGTTTTTGAACGCGGCATTCATGCGATAGCGGTTTACGAGCTTATAGCCGATGCCGGCGGGAATCATGACCTTTACGGCATCGTACAGTGTGCAGAAGCAGCGGCTTTTCATCCATGGGATGAGCGCCAGCATTTCGTCATCCAAAAGCGGCTCTTTGTCCAAAACAGACGCGATGGCTTTCAGCTTTTGCCCGGCGCCGCTTTCATACGATGTAGAGAGCACCATGGCAACGCGCGTGCGGTTGCCTGCACCGAACGGCACAGTAACGCGTACGCCCGGACGTACCGCCGTTTCCAATGCCTGCGGCACACTATACGTAAACGGCTTATCAAACCGATATGTGGTATTCTCCAAGGCCAACTGCGCCAGCAAAGCAAAAACTCCCTTTACGGTAAATTAGCCGTCAATCTCGTCCGGCTCGATGATCTTATACTTCTCATCGACGAAGTCCTGCACGGCCAGATCAACCGGCTTTTCAACGATGATTTCATTGTTGTCTTCCGCTTCCTGTGTAATTTCTCTTGCGCGCTTTGCAACGGCGATGACAACGGAATAATAGCTCTTGTGCGGGGTTTTAATGATGTTACAGGACGGTTTAAGCATGGTTCAGGATCCTTTCTGCTATATCTTTTTCGCGGGAAACACGCAGCTTCTCCGCGGCTAAAATGGCTTCTATATCAAGCACGGCCTGTTCGACCGTGTCGTTGATGACGGCGTAATCGTAATCTTTTACGCAGCGGATCTCGTCTGCCGCGGCAGCGAGGCGCTTCTCTATAACTTCTTCTGTTTCGGTGCCTCTGCCGCGCAGACGCTTTTCAAGCACCTTTAAGGACGGCGGCAGGATGAAAAGGCTCACGCAGTCCGGCGCGACTTTTTTAATCTGTCTGCCGCCCTGCACCTCAATCTCAAGCACGACATCGTGCCCTTCCTCAAGCCACTTTTCAACCGGCGCTTTCGGCGTGCCGTAGAAGTTGTCGCAATATTCTGCGTATTCGAGCATCGCATGGTTTTCGATGTTCGTCTTGAACTCGTCTTTTGTGATGAAGTAATAGTGCACGCCGTGTTCCTCCCCCGGGCGCGGGGCGCGCGTGGTGGCGGAAACGGACATTTTAAGATTCTCATTGCGGCGGAACAATTCTTTTAAAATGGTCCCCTTGCCGCCGCCGGAAGGCGATGAAACGACAACAAGCAGTCCTCTTTTTTTCATCGGAAACATTCCTTTCTTTTCCGTTATTTATACATTCGGGGCTTCCGCTTCAACGGGGTCTTCTGCTTTTTCGCCGGTGTTAAAGCGGTTTGCAACGGTCTCCAGCTGCAAAGCGGAAAGCACCACATGGTCACTGTCCATGATGATGACGGTGCGCGTTTTTCTGCCGCACGTGGCATCGATCAAGGCGCCGCGTTTCCTTGAATCCTGCACGATGCGCTTAATCGGCGCGGATTCCGGGCTGACAATGGCGATCATGCGCTCTGCGGAAATCATGTTGCCAAAGCCGATGTTCACAAGCTGCATAATAAACGCTCCTTACTCGATGTTCTGAATCTGCTCGCGGATCTTTTCAATCTCGGCCTTGATATCCACCACCATGTAGGCGATCTTGGAATCGCTGGCCTTCGAGCCGATCGTATTCGCTTCGCGGTTCATTTCCTGTACAAGAAAATCCATTTTTCGACCGGAGGGCTCTTCGGCGCTCAAGAACGCCTTGCTGGTCGAAATGGCTGCGCAGACGCACGGTTTCTTCCGCCACGGCGACCTTATCCGCAAAAATGGCGGCTTCGGTCAAAATGCGCTGCTCGTCGATCGTGGTGTCATTCAGTACCTCGCGCAACTTTGCTTCCAGGCGCTCGCGGTATTCCGTGACGGTCTCCGGGGAGCGCTCTTCAATCTGCCCGACGATGTTTAAAATCGTCTCTGCACGAGACATGACATCCTCGTAAAGGCGCTGTCCCTCCGTCTCGCGCATTTGAATAAACGCGTCCACCGCTTTTTCAGCAACCTGTTTCACGTCTGCCCAAATGGCTTCCTCATCCTCCGGCGCCTTGTGCACGGAAAAAATATCGGGGTAGCGCGAAAGAGAATTGACGGTAACGGTGTCCGGCAGATGGTAGCGCTCGGAAAGCTCGCGGAACGCCGCAATATAACCCGCGGCAAGCGAGTGGTTCACACTGACGACGACATCCGTGTCCTCCAGTGTCTCAATGCTCAAATAAAAATCGATCTTGCCGCGTGCCACACGGCTCTGCACGTAGGTTTTCAGCTTATCCTCAAGGAATCCGTAGCCGCGCGTCACACGGGGAGAAAACTCAAAATACTTGTGGTTGACCGATTTCAGCTCCGCCGTAATGTGTCTGCCGTTGACGGTTTCTTCGCAGCGGCCGTACCCGGTCATGCTTTTCAGCATAGGATCATCTCTTTTCTAAAATTCTGTCTATGTTTTTCGGGATATTTTGTGTTCCTCACAGAGGACATAGTACCCGACTTTAATTCTATCAAGATATTTTACCATTTTAAGCCGGAAAATGCAACCTATCGCGGGCGAAAATCGGAATTTTCGGAAAAAACAAAACACCGCAGGCAGCAGCCCGCGGCAATTTTGAGGCAATACCGCATAAAGAGGTTTCGCTTTGCGGCATTTTGGGGGTTATTCGTAATGCACGATGAGGCTCATCGGCGCTTCGGCGTGATCTTTCGCAACCGTAAACCCGCGCTGCTTGAAGAAATCAAAAAAATCCGGGAACGCGGTGCGGATGTGATTCATGCCGTTCGTTTCGCCAAACGACGCGGCAGAGCGCATAAGTGTATCGAGCACAAAAAGTCGTCATGGGATCGGGCTTTGCTTTTGTGAAATCGGTCTGCCCGGAGACGGAAAAGCCGTAGAACACAAGCGTGTCATCTTCAAGCGCGACGACGACATAGCCGAGCGTTTCTTCGCCATCCGTCATCACAAGCACACGGCCGTTATCGGGTGCGCCCTCTGTTTTTGCCAGCAGGGCGGCTTCTTCTGTTTTTTCCGCCATTGGTACGATTTGCAGCATTTTGTTTTTCCTCCTCGCGCTGTGTGTTCTGCGCGTTTCCTTTTTTCTGTGCGGCGGCGCGTAATCTGCGCACTTCGTCCGGGGTCAGGTCACGGAAGCGCCCCTGCGGCAGCATGCCGAGCTTCACCGCGCCGATGGCCGTGCGCTTCAGTCTGGCCACTTCAAGGCCCACTGCTTCACACATGTTGCGGATCTGGCGGTTGCGGCCCTCATGCAGCACGAACTCCAGCACCACGCGGCCGGGCTGCTGCTCCAAAACACGCACGGAAGCCGGGGCGGTCATTCTGCCGTCGATTTCCACACCGACCGCAAGGCGCGTCAGCTGTTCTTCCGTTACGCCGGGGCGCACCGTAACACGGTACACCTTCGGCACATGTGTAGACGGGTGCGCAATGAGATTTGCAAAATCGCCGTCGTTCGTCATGAGCAGCAAGCCCTCGGAGTCTTTATCGAGACGGCCGATGGGGAATAATCTCACAGGCAGCTCCTCCACAAGCTCGCTGACGCACTTTCTGCCGCGGTCGTCGGACATGGAGGTCAAATAGCCGCGCGGCTTATGCACCATTATGTACACCTTTTCGTCCACGGTCTGCACGCGCTGACCGTCTACGGTAACCTTGTCTTTCTTCACGTCCACCTTGTCGCCGATCTGCGCGCGGACGCCGTTGACCGCAACGCGCCCCGCCGCGATCATCTCCTCTGCCTTGCGGCGCGAAGCGATGCCGCACTCCGCAAGCATCTTTTGCAGTCTTGTATCTTTAGCCATAGTTCAAAACCTTTCTCTGTATCTCTCAATTTATAAAGCTTGTGCTTCTCAAAAAGCGGGCGAACCACTTTTGAAGCCACGTGCGTTCGTCCTTTTGCAAAGCACAATCTTCGCTTGAAACAAGCGGTGTTTCCTTTAGAACCTTGCCGTTCACGCTGTATCGCACGCAGCCGATTACGTCGCCTTTTTCTACCGGCGCATACACAAATTGCGGCAGAATGCACCCCGCCGTGACCGTCACATCTTTCGGCAAAACGGCGCTTTCCTGCGTTTGGAGCGTGAGACTTATGCACTCTTTTTCACCACCGACAGCAGGAAGCGAAATCAACTGAAAACCCGCCGTATATGTTCGCTCTGCAAGCTGTGCAAAGCCGTAATCGTACAAATTCATGTGGTCGTTCCAGTCGTCCGGGGCATTTAATGTCACACAAATGAGCCGTGCGCCGTCCCGCTCTGCGGAAGACACAAGGCAGCGCCCGGCCTTTTTCGTAAAGCCCGTTTTGATGCCCGTGCAGTCCGGATACAGCTTTAGTAAACGATTGTGATTTTCATACCGCACGGTTTTTTCGGGCGAAATAAACGGCACGGAAAGCGTCGTCTGCCCCACCGCCGCGGCAAACTCTTCATTTTGCATCGCTTCTGCGGCAAGCAGCGCCATGTCATACGCCGTGGAGCCGTGCCCCTCGGCATCAAGCCCCGAGGGTGTGACGAAATGCGTCTGCATCATATGAAGCTCTGCGGCGCGCGCGTTCATTTCCTCGGAAAATGCTTCCGTCGAATCGGACAGATACAGCGCTATCGCATTCGCACCATCGTTGCCGGAGGCCATCATCATGCCGCGGGCGATGTCGCCGAGTGCAAGCACCTCCCCGGCGCGCAGCCCCATCGAGGAGCCCTCCACGCTTATCATTTCCGGCGTGATCGTCACGGGATCACCCCTATGCTCACTTTCAAATGCCAACAGCGCCGTCATGATTTTCGTCGTGCTCGCAACGGGCAGTACCTCGCGGCTGTTCTTTTCAAATAAGACCGTGCCGCTCACGGGCTCATACAGTACGGCGGCATACGCCGAAACGCTTACGGACTCCGCCGTCTCTGCCGAAACCGGCAGACTGCCCCACACAAAAACGACCGCCAGCAAAACACAAAGTATCTTTCGCAAAAATCACCACCTGCCACGGCATGTATACGCGGCAGGCGGCTGGATTATACAATCAATACTGCGGGGGCAGGGAAATATCCTCGTCCTCTTTGTCTTTCTTATCCTTGTTGAAAAGTCCGGCGATCTTGTCCACTACGTCCGGCACACTCGCCACAACGCGATCGACAGACGAAACATACGGCTCAATCTGCAAAATGCGCACATTGCCGTTCGAGATTACCAAAACGCAATAGGCTGAATGGTAATGCCCGCGCCGCTGCCGCCGGCAAAGAGGCCCTTTTCCGGCTGCGCTTTAGAAGGCAGGTCGGAGCCGCCGCCTGCAAAGCCGTAGCTCACACGCGAAACAGGGATGACCGTGGTGCCGTCCGGCGCGGTGATGGGATCGCCGATAACGGTGTTCACGTCCACCATTTCCTTGATTTTATCCATGGAAACGCCGAGCAGGTTGTTGACCTTATTTTCACTCATGTTGTTCTCTCCTTTTTATTTGCTGCCGGCGCTGCGGATTTTACGACAGGCTTTCCGGCATTTTGAAATTTATTGTAAAACGGCAATATCGTGCGCAGTATAAACTGCACCCCGTGGTGCACGACGAACAGCGGACGCACCGCGCCGCTTGCCGTACATAAAACCTTCGGTTCCTTTACGCTGTAATCGAGATCAACGGAAACACGTCCATGCGGCGACTTGCAGTTTGTTAAGCCGAACAAGACCGACACAGCCGGGTACACGCCCGCACACACCTCTCCGTACAGGATAGCAATTTCGGCGGCATCTTTCCCGCCGCCGACGAGCACGTATAGGTCGAAATCTTTCAGCTCTATGTGCTTTAAAAGCTTTCCAAAGCGCGCGCCGGTGGCCTTTAACAAATCTTTCGCGAGCGTTAAAAGCCCCGTAAGTCCCTCGGCTTCCTTATATTTTTTCACCTGCTGCAAAAGCGGGTTCGGCTTTTTTCTCCTTGGCCTGTTCTTCAGACTTTTTTTTCGCTCGGTTTCTTCTCTTTATCGGCTCCGGTGCAGGAAGCACGCGGTATTTTAAAAAGAGATACCGTATAAAAACGGTCGCCTCTCCGTTATAGTTCAGATCGAACCGCACAGGGATGCACAGCAGGAGAAAGATCAGCGCGATGAGCCCAAGCAGAATCCATAAAACGATCATGCTTTTGTCTGCCCCGTCGTTTTGAGGTGCGTTTTCGGTTTCTTCCTCCTGCGGCAAAGGCGGCAGCTCCAAAAGCGAGCGGATGCCCATGCAGCGCAGGAAATTTTCCGTCGTGCCGTATAATAGCGGCTTACCGGGAAGGTCGAGTCGCCCGCGCTCTTCAATGAGCGCTTTCTGGACCAGGCTGCCGATGACGCCCGAGCAATCCACGCCGCGCACCTGCTCCACAAACGCTTTCGTGACAGGCTGATTATATGCGATGACCGCCAGCACCTCCATGGCCGCCTGCGAGAGCGGCGCGCTGCTTCTGAGGTCTAACGCTGTGCGCACCGGTGCCAAAAACACGGGATTCACGGCAAACTGCAAGGTGTGGTCTAATTGCAGCAAATGGATGCCGCTTTCTTCCTTGTTATATTTCGCCTGAAGCGTTCGGCTGAGCTCCAGAACGTTCTCTTCCTCGGTGTTAAGCGCCTGCGCCAGCTTATCGATGTCGATCGGGTCGCCGCACGCGAATAAGATTGCCTCCATCATGCCGAGCATTTTCTTTTTATTCAGCTTACTCGCCTCCGTTCGTCAGTTTGATCTCGCAGTCTTCGCCGTCACCGTCCACGCGCAATCGCTTGTCCTTGACAAGCTCCAAAACGGCGAGGAACGCCGCCACGCGCTCCGAGGGGTCGTTTTTGCCGCGGAACAGCTCTTTTAACGACACATGCCGCTTTTTCCACAGGCTGCGCAGCACGAAAACAATTTGCGAAGCCACGGAGACCACACGGCGCGTGATGAGCTTTGAAATGGTGTCCTCCGGCTTCTGCGGCTCCGGCGGCTTCTTTTTGCCGAGCATCGACAAATACGCCGAAAGCAGCTCCTGCGGCTTATGATGGCGCTTATAGGTGAGATCTGCGGGAATATCCGCCTGCGCACGCACGATGCCGTCGAGCGAAAATCGCTCGCGCAGACGCATGGCCGCTTCCTTTGCACTGCTGATATTCGAGCAGCTGACCGGTCAGTTCTTGCTTCAATGCCGCTTCCTCTTCCTTTTTCGGCAGCAGCGAAACACTTTTGATATGCACAAGACGCGCCGCCATCTCAAGAAATTCGCTCGCAACGTCCATATCTGCCGCCTGCATCTCGTGAATCTGCGCCATGTACTGCTCTAAAAGCTCTGCGATGGGAATATCGTAGATATTGAGTTTGTTTTTTGCGATGAGGTTGAGCAGCAGGTCGAGCGGACCCTCAAACACATCGAGCTTATAGGAAAGTGTTTCCGTTTTTTCCATGTTCATACACGATCACAATACGCCGGTCAGACGGAACGGCAACGCTGCAAGCCAGCTCACACCGCCGTATACGGCGTTTTCAAGCACACTCAGCGGACCCGTGAGCGCACCGGAAACAATGAGCAGCATGCCGATCATGGAGAGCATGTTCTGGTACTGGTAGAACTTGTAGCGTGCGCGGTCGCTAAGCAGCGCCGCCAGAATTTTGGAGCCGTCAAGCGGCGGCAGCGGCACAAGGTTGAAGACCGCCAGCACCGCGTTGATAAACGAAAAATAGCTGAAGAACAGTAAAATGTAATGCATAAACGCGTTGTACGGCGCAAAAGCCGCAATAGCATAATAAATAACGCAGCCGACATAAGATGCAAGCAGGTTAGCCGCCGGACCCGCAAGGGACGTGAGTGCCACGCCGGAGCGCGGATTTTTAAAATACCGGCTGTCGATCGGCACGGGCTTTGCCCAACCGATGCCGAAAAGTAAAAGGAACATCGCACCCATCGGGTCAATGCTTGCAAGCGGGTTCAGCGTCAAGCGACCCTCATACTTTGCGGTAGGGTCACCGAGTTTGTACGCCACCCAACCGTGCGCAAGCTCGTGCAGCGGCAGCGCAAGGAAAACGATGACGAGCGTGGCTAAAATCTGAATGATAACACTGAGCGGATCAACAGAGCCGCCGCGCAGCAAGGTCATGATCGAATTAAAAAGCAAATCTAACACCTCTTTCTGTGGGGTGCACCCGAAAACGGTTTCGGATATACCTTATAGAATTATAAAGCATAGAGGGCGAAAAAACAATTCTTTTCCGTAAAAACATTCTGTGAACAACTTTTCGTTTTAGCAAAAGATGCGGAAAAGCGAGTTTTTTCAAAATTTAGTTCCCATTTTTAAAAATAAATCTTGCATTTTGCGTTCGTTTCTGCTACAATACTAACGTTGCAATGAAGAATTAGGCACTTTAAGGAGGTGCAGATAGATGGCTAAATGTGAAATTTGCGGAAAGGACGTATCCTTCGGCATCAAGGTTTCCCACTCCCACAGACGTTCCAACAGAACTTGGAAACCGAATATCAGACGAGTAAAGGCACTTGTTAACGGTACACCGAAGCGTGTATACGCCTGCACCCGCTGCTTGCGTTCCGGCAAGGTTACAAGAGCAGTATAAAAAAACTGGTCGATAAAATTATGGACATCGTTTCGGTGTCCATTTTTTTATTTTCCGTATTTACTTTTTCATCCCGCTGTGAAAAATTTTGTTTGTGTTATTCCATCCTCCATCGTTTAGAATGACTTCCTTAATAAGCAAAAGGCGCCGTGCAGGTTTTAAACCACACAGCGCCTTTTTAAGCTTTATTCTGTTTTAAATCAAATCAGATCAGACAATGCCCTGTGCGAGCATAGCATCTGCGACCTTCACGAAGCCCGCGATGTTTGCGCCCATGACATAATTCTTCGGGTGGCCGTACTTCTCGGCAGCCGCGTCTACGTTCGCAAAGATGTTCTCCATGATGCCCTTGAGCTTTGCGTCAACCTCTTCGAAGCTCCAGGAGAGGCGCTCGCTGTTCTGGCTCATCTCAAGAGCAGAAGTCGCAACGCCGCCTGCGTTTGCAGCCTTGCCCGGTGCAAACAGAATACCGGCCTGCTGGAAGACATTCGTAGCCTCAATGGTGGACGGCATGTTCGCACCCTCGGCAACGACCTGTACGCCGTTCTTGACGAGCGTCTTCGCGTCTTCTTCGTTCAGCTCGTTCTGCGTTGCGCACGGCAGAGCCACATCGCACGGAACCGTCCAAACGCCCTTACCCTCGTGGTACTCGCTGTTCGGTCTGTACTTCTTGTACTCGGTGAGACGTGCACGCTTAACTTCCTTGATCTCCTTGACAGCTGCGAGGTCGATGCCCTCCGCGTCGTAGATCCAGCCGGTGGAATCAGACATGGTAACAACCTTAGCGCCAAGCTGCTGTGCTTTTTCGGTTGCATAAATTGCAACGTTGCCGGCGCCGGAGATAACAACCGTCTTGCCCTTAATATCCATGCCGTTCTTCTTCATCATCGCATCGGTGAAGTACAGCAGGCCGTAGCCCGTCGCTTCCGTACGGGCGAGGGAGCCGCCGTAGGTGAGACCCTTGCCGGTAAGAACGCCCTCATAGCAGTTACGGATTCTCTTATACTGGCCGTAGAGGTAGCCGATTTCTCTGCCGCCTACGCCGATATCGCCCGCCGGTACATCCGTATCAGCGCCGATGTGTCTGTAAAGCTCAGTCATGAAGCTCTGGCAGAACACCATAATCTCGTGGTCGCTCTTGCCCTTCGGGTCGAAATCGGAGCCGCCCTTGCCGCCACCGATGGGCAGGCCGGTCAAGGAGTTCTTGAGAATCTGCTCGAAGCCGAGGAACTTGATGATGCCAAGGTTAACGGACGGGTGCAGACGCAGACCGCCCTTATACGGACCGATCGCAGAGTTGAACTGTACGCGGTAGCCGCGGTTCACATGAACCTTGCCGTTATCGTCGACCCACGGCACGCGGAACATGATCTGGCGCTCCGGCTCAGTGAGACGCTCCAAGATACCGGCAGCCTCATACTGCGGGTTTGCTTCAATGACCGGCTCCAAAGTGGTGAGAACTTCCGTTGCAGCCTGAATGAATTCCGGCTCATTGGAATTCAGCTTTTTAAGGTGTTCCAGCTGTTCGCTTACATAAGACATAACGATCGCTCCTTAGAAAATAGATTGAAAAATAAGAAAAGCACAGGAAACGCAGTTTTTACCTTTAAATCCTGCAAAAAGATCTCCCTTCGGTCTTTTGGGCCTTTTTTGCCCGTTTCCTGAAAGCGCTTACATTTTACCACAGGTTTTCGTGTTTTCAATATGTTTTTGCGAAAAATTTCAAAAAAGTTTCAGCACCGCAAAGCGATGAATTTTGAAGGAAACCTGTTTCAATTCTGCAAGTTCACTTTCTTTTGTTGTAAAAGCACCAGTATTCTTTCGTCTCATACCCTGAAATTGTACGAATTCTTGCACGGCGGTTTTCGGAAAAAGATTGACATTCGGTGCACTTTTCTATAGAATTAAAGTGTATGATAATGCACGGGAGAAAATTTTGCCGTTTTCGGCTTTTCGCCCGCGCCAAACGCTCAATGAAGAAAGGTATGGTAATGTATTATGCAGAAGACCGAATTACTCTACGAGGGCAAAGCAAAGAAAGTTTACGCAACGGAGAACCCGGATTATTGCATCGTTTCCTATAAAGATGACGCGACCGCGTTCAACGGCCTCAAGAAGGGCACCATCGTCGGCAAAGGCGTTGTCAACAACCGTATGTCCAACTTCATGTTCCAGCTGCTTGAAAAGCACGGCATCAAGACCCACTTTGTAGAAGAGCTTTCCGACCGCGACACCGTCGTGCGCAAGGTCAGCATCGTTCCGCTCGAAGTTATTGTCCGCAACAAGGCAGCCGGCAGTCTCTCTAAGCGCCTCGGCCTTGAGGAAGGCACCCCCATGCGCGTACCGGTCCTGGAGTTCTGCTACAAGAACGACGATCTCGGCGACCCGATGGTCAACAATTACCATATCCTCGCTGCCGGATTTGCAACGCAGGAGGAGATTGATAAGATCAGCTCGATGGCTCTGAAGGTCAACGAGCTCATGCTGGAGTTCTTCAAGAGCATCGGCGTTGACCTCATCGACTTCAAGATCGAATTCGGCAAGACCTCCGACGGCGAGATTATCCTCGCAGACGAGATTTCCCCGGATACCTGCCGCTTCTGGGACATCAATACCCATGAAAAGCTCGATAAGGACCGTTTCCGCCGCGACATGGGCGGTGTGGAAGAGGCTTATGCCGAAATGATGAAGCGCATCGGCCTGAACTGACTGTAAAGCATATAACGAAACGGAGTCCCCGAAAACGCGGAGGCTCCGTTTACGCGGTTTATTGCCGCATTCTCCGTTTGTTATTTATTAGATTAAAGGAAAAGATAAACATGAGAGATACGTATGAATCCCCCCTGTCCTCCCGCTATGCCGACAAAGAGATGATGTACCTGTTTTCGCCGGACATGAAGTTCAAGACCTGGCGCCGCCTTTGGATCGCCCTTGCAGAGAGTGAAATGGAGCTCGGTCTGCCGGTCACGCAGGAACAGGTCGATGAGCTGAAGGCACACGCCGAGGACATCAACTATGAAGTCGCCGAAGAGCGCGAGCGCCTTGTGCGCCACGACGTGATGAGCCATGTGTATGCCTACGGCCAGCAGTGCCCGAAGGCTGCCGGCATCATCCACCTCGGCGCAACAAGCTGCTATGTCGGCGACAACACCGACATCATCATCATGACGGAAGCCATGAAGATTGTTAGGAAGAAGCTCGTCAATGTCATCCGCATTCTTTCCCATTTTGCGGAAGAATATAAAGACCTGCCCACGCTCGCCTTCACCCACTTCCAGCCGGCACAGCCGACCACCGTGGGCAAGCGCGCCACGCTGTGGATGCAGGAGTTTCTGATGGACCTTGAAGACGTGGAGTATCAGCTCAGCAAAGCGAAGCTGCTCGGCTCCAAGGGCACCACGGGCACACAGGCAAGCTTCCTTGAGCTTTTCGACGGCAACGATGAAATGGCCGCAAAGATCGACGCGAAAATCGCCGAGAAAATGGGCTATGAGAGCTGCTTTGCCGTCTCCGGACAGACCTACCCGCGTAAACTTGACAGCCAGATGCTGAACGTTTTGAGCTGCATCGCGCAGAGCGCCGCAAAATTCTCAAACGACATCCGCCTGCTGCAGCATTTGAAGGAGGTGGAAGAGCCGTTTGAAAAGAACCAGATCGGTTCCTCCGCCATGGCGTATAAGCGAAACCCGATGCGCAGCGAGCGTATCGCCTCCCTTGCACGCTACATTGTCGTAGACGCGCTGAACCCGGCGATTACCGCTTCTACGCAGTGGTTTGAGCGCACACTGGACGACTCCGCGAACAAGCGCATCAGCGTGCCGGAAGCTTTCCTTGCGACCGACGCGATCCTGAACCTTGTAATGAACGTTGCGGACGGCCTTGTGGTTTACCCGAAGGTCATCGAGCAGCACCTCCGCCGCGAGCTGCCGTTCATGGCGACGGAAAACATCATGATGGACGCCGCAAAGCGCGGCGCAGACCGTCAGGAGCTGCACGAGCACGTGCGCGTGCACTCCATGGCAGCCTCTAAGGTCATTAAGGAAGAAGGCGGTGAAAACGACCTTCTGGAGCGCATCGCAAACGACCCGATCTTCGGCGTCACACTCGACGAGCTCAAGGGCATCGTAGACCCGCACAAGTATGTCGGCCGCGCACCGCGCCAGACCGAAATTTTCCTTCACGATGTCGTAAAGCCGATTCTCGATCGCTATGCAGACACCGAAACAGAGACCGCAGAGATCAATCTGTAATTCACCCCGCCGTTTTAAACGGCTTTGGGAGGAAATAAATATATATAATATATTAGAAAGGCTTGAACTATTATGGTAAAAGCAATTGTCGGCGCCTGCTGGGGCGACGAAGGAAAAGGCAAAATCACCGATATTCTGGCGGAAGATTCCGATATCGTTGTTCGTTTTCAGGGCGGCAGCAACGCCGGCCACACGATCATCACCAATTACGGTCGCTTTGCTCTGCATCAGCTGCCCTCCGGTATTTTTAGAAAGAACATCCTCAATATCATTGGCAACGGCGTTGCGCTCTCCGTTGAAAACTTCATCGACGAGCTCAAGGCTGTAACGGAACAGGGCGTTCCGATGCCGAACATCCTCATCTCCAACCGCTGCCAGATCGTTATGCCGTACCACAAAGCACTGGACGGCATGGAAGAAGCCCGTCTGGCTTCTAAGTCCTTTGGTTCCACTAAGAGCGGCATCGCACCGTTCTATTCCGATAAGTACGCAAAGATCGGCTTTCAGGTCAGCGAGCTGTTCGGCAGCAAAGAGGACCTGATGGAGAAAATTGACCATGTGCTCGATCTCAACAATGTACTCTACACCGAACTTTATAAGGTAGAGCCGCTCGACCGCGAAGAGATCTACGCAAAGCTCATGGAGTACAAGGAACTCATCGCGCCGTATGTGGCCGATACATTCACCATTCTCCACAACGCCGTTAAAGAAGGCAAAACCATTCTGCTCGAGGGTCAGCTCGGCTCCCTGAAGGACCCGGACCTCGGCATTTATCCGATGGTCACCTCCTCCTCCCCGGTCGCCGGCTTCGGCGCTGTCGGTGCAGGTGGCATCCCGCCGTATGAGATCAAAGAGATTTACACGGTCGTTAAGGCGTATTCCAGCGCTGTCGGCGCAGGCGAGTTCGTTTCCGAGATTTTCGGCGATGAAGCGGAAGAGCTGAGAAAGCGCGGCGGCGATAAGGGCGAGTACGGTGCTACCACCGGCCGTCCGCGTCGTGTCGGCTGGCTCGACCTCGTTGCAGCCCGCTATGGATGCCAGGTGCAGGGTGCAACCGGCGTTGCCATGACCGTACTTGATGCACTCGGCTATCTCGATGAGATTCCGGTCTGCGTCGGCTACGAGCTCGACGGCAAGCAGATCGATTACTTCCCGACCACTACGGAGCTCAAGCGCTGCAAGCCGATTTTCGAGAAGCTCCCGGGTTGGAAATGCGACATCCGCGGCATCAAGAAGTTCGAGGATCTCCCGGAGAACGCACGTCATTACGTCGAGTTTGCCGAAAAGCACCTCGGTGTTCCGGTCTGCATGGTTTCGAACGGCCCTGCCCGCGAAGACATCATGTATCGCTAATTTAAGATATTCTAAGAAAGCAGGCAGCCCCAAGCCGCCTGCTTTCCCCTACTTTGCATACAAATCATTAAATACAGTTATATTTCCACTGTACAAAGAATAACCAATTTTGAATTGTAAATTCTGAAAGGATGGTTTAGGATATGTGCGGAATCGTCGGTTATATCGGTAACGATCAGGCAGTACCCGTTCTCTTGCAGGGGTTGGAAAAGTTGGAATACCGCGGATATGACTCCGCAGGTGTAGCGGTCTTCTCGGAAGACGGATTGAAAGTTGTAAAATCGAAAGGCCGGCTGCGCGTGCTGAGCGACCTGTTGGACGGCGGCAAAGCACTGACCGGTACGCTCGGCATCGGCCACACGCGCTGGGCGACGCACGGCGCACCGAGCGATGTGAACTCGCACCCGCAGGTGAGCGAGGGCGGTCGTTTTGCCGTTGTGCATAACGGCATCATCGAGAATTATCTCTACCTCAAGCAGCACCTCATGCGCCGCGGCATACAGTTCGTATCGGAAACCGATACGGAGGTTGTCGCGCAGATGCTCGAATACTACGATAAGGGCGACGTTCTGGAGACGATTGAAAAGGTCATCTCCAAGGTGGAGGAGGCAGCTATGCGCTCGGCATCATCAGTGCCGACCACCCGGACTGCATCTACGCGGTACGCAAGGACAGCCCGCTCATCATCGGCATCGGGCAGGGCGAAAATTTCATCGCGTCCGACATTCCCGCGATCTTATCAAAGACGCGTGAGATCTGCCGCTTAAAAGATAACGAAATTGCAGAGCTCACCCGCGACGGCGTGAAGTTCTATAACGCAGACGGCGAGCCGGTCGAAAAAGAGATTGAGCACATCGAGTGGGATATTGAAGCGGCCGAAAAGGGCGGCTTTGAGCATTTCATGATGAAGGAGATCTTCGAGCAGCCGAAAGCCGTGCGTGATACCATCACACCGCGTATCCGCAACGGGCACATCGTGCTTGATGACATCACCTTGACCGCCGAGGAGCTGCGCCGCTTCACAAAAATCAACATCGTGGCGTGTGGCACGGCGTACCACGTGGGCGTCGTGGCAAAGTACGCGTTTGAAGAACTGCTGCGCATCCCGGTCGAAGTGGATGTTGCATCTGAGTTCCGTTACCGCGACCCGATCCTCAACGAAAACACGCTCATGATCATCATCAGCCAGTCCGGCGAGACCGCCGATACGCTGGCGGCGCTGCGCGAAGCGAAGCGTGCGGGCTGTCGTGTGCTCTCCGTCGTGAACGTTGTCGGCAGCACCATTGCAACCGAATCGGACGACGTGCTGTATACGTGGGCAGGCCCGGAAATTTCCGTCGCGTCCACAAAAGCATACAGCACGCAGCTTGCGGTCATTTATCTTCTGGCGCTGTACATCGGCGAGCAGCTCGGCAAATTCACGCAGGAGCAGCTCAGTGCATACATCGCGGCGCTCGAAAAGCTGCCGGAGCAGATTGACGAAATGCTGAAGCACAAGGAGAATATTCAGTTCTTTGCTTCCAAGTATTTCAACGCGAGCGACATGTACTTCATCGGCCGCAATGTCGATTACGCCGCGTCTCTGGAGGCTTCCCTCAAACTCAAGGAGATTTCCTACATTCACTCCGAGGCCTACGCCGCGGGCGAGCTCAAGCACGGCCCGATCTCCCTCATCGAAGACGGCACGCTTGTCATCGCGCTTGCGACCGACGCCCGCCTCTTTGATAAACTGATGTCGAATATCAAAGAGGTTAAGGCGCGCGGCGCTGTCGTGCTGGGTGTTGCGACGGAAGACAAAAAAGAGATTGCCGGGCAGACAGATATGGTGTTCTACATTCCGAAGACCGCATCGTTCATGCTCCCCTCCCTCTCAGTCATCCCAATGCAGCTGTTCGCGTACTATGTCGCCTCCATGAAGGGCTGCGATATTGATAAGCCGCGCAATCTTGCAAAATCTGTCACAGTGGAGTAAAATAGAATTGTATTCAATCGTTGAACCAACGTTTTAAATTCAGGAAGGCAGGGTGTAATATGCCACAAAACGAAAAAGTGCTCGTAGTGGACTTCGGCGGACAGTATAACCAGCTGGTCGCACGCCGCGTCCGCGAGTGCAATGTATACTGCGAGATCGTGTCCTACCGCGTGGGTCTTGACGCCATTCGCGCGCAGAACCCCAAGGGCATCATCTTCACCGGCGGCCCGAACAGCGTTTACGTCGACGGTGCGCCGACCATTGATCCCGCGATTTTCGATCTCGGTATCCCCGTGCTCGGACTTTGCTACGGCTTCCAGCTCATGACGCATCTGCTCGGCGGTCATGTCTGCAAGGCGCCGGAGCGTGAATACGGCAAAACGCTGGTTCACGTCGATACCAAGTCCAAGGTTTTTGAGAACGTCAGCCCGGAGACCATTTGCTGGATGAGCCACAACGACTACGCCGAGACCGCGCCCACAGGCTTCACAATCTCCGCGTATACCGATAACTGCCCGGTCGCCGCCATCGAGCTGCCGGAAAAGAACCTCTACGGCTTCCAGTTCCACCCGGAAGTGCTCCACACGCCGGAAGGCAAGACGATGCTGCACAATTTTGTCTACAACGTCTGCGGCTGCAAGGGCGACTGGGAAATGGGCTCCTTCGTTGAAACGAGCGTCAAGGCGCTGCGTGAGAAAATTGGCGACGGCAAAGTGCTGTGCGCCCTTTCCGGCGGTGTTGATTCCTCCGTTGCGGCAGCCATGCTCTCTAAAGCCGTCGGCAAGCAGCTCACCTGCGTATTCGTCGACCACGGCCTGCTGCGCAAGAACGAGATGGAAGAAGTCTGCGAGGTCTTCGGCCCGAACGGCCAGTTCGAGCTCAATTTCGTCTGCGTCAACGCTCGCCAGCGCTTCTACGATAAGCTCGCCGGCGTATCTGAGCCAGAGAAAAAGCGCAAGATCATCGGCGAAGAGTTCATCCGTGTCTTTGAAGAAGAAGCAAAGAAGATTGGTGCCGTCGATTTCCTCGCGCAGGGCACCATCTACCCCGACGTCGTGGAAAGCGGCCTCGGCGGCGAAAGCACCGTCATCAAGTCGCACCACAACGTAGGCGGTCTGCCGGATTACGTCGATTTCAAGGAGATCGTCGAGCCGCTGCGTGACCTCTTTAAGGACGAGACACGTCAGGCCGGCCGTGAGCTGGGTCTGCCGGAATACCTCGTCAGCCGTCAGCCGTTCCCCGGCCCCGGCCTTGCCATCCGCATCATCGGCGAAGTCACGCCGGATAAGGTCAAGATGGTGCAGGAACTTGTAATCCAGTGGTTTTGGGGTTAGAGAATGATTGACAGGTGGTTGTGCAACAAATAAGTCCATATTAATCTGCATTTATTTTAGAAAGCCCTTAGCTGTGGGTAAGAACTCATAGCTAAGGGCTTTTTGTCGTATTTATTTATCTGGTTTGAGTTGGTCTTGGAACATTTCGACCAGAGCATCGCTAAGTTCCTGTGACGGAACTTTCGCCCATGTCTGCGTAGTATCAAACTCCGGGTAGTGGTAACGCCACTCATCGTATTTGTCTTTACTGATTTCTTCAGAAGATAGCTTGTCAGCCTGCTCTTTCCAGGCATACAGCATTTTCCGGAGTTCGTGAGCGTCTTTGCCTTTGTCCTTGTTGACTTTCAGACAGACCTCTCCGTCTGCTCCGCTGACAGTCAGCCGTACAAATCTTCAAGGGTAAATAAAGTGTGCATCAGTCCGATATAGCTGTCAATATCAGGCACATCGAGGGCATGAGGGGAAACATCCAGAGCCTGTGCCAGTGCAGCAGTAAGTTCCGCCTTAGGTTTTCTTGTTCCTGTTTCGTATTGTGCTAAACGTACATCGGCACTTCGCTCAGGAAAGCCGACAATCGTACCAAGATATTTTTGTGTCATCCCACGCAGAATGCGGAAAAAATGTATTCTCTCTCCAATCGCCATAATCATCGCTCCTTGTATATGTAGTGTAATTAGTATAGCAGATATGTTTAGGCGAAGTCAAGATAATACAAAACAAAAAAGTTTAATATTTTTCTCAAAACCACTTGACACAAACAAATATGCTTAGTATAATAAGTTCAAAATTAAACAAATAAGTTTAGATAAAAAGGGAGGGCAATCTATGGATAACAAATTTATTCGTGCCGGAGAAGTGGCACAGGAACTAAGCGTATCAAAGCCTTATGCCTATAAGTTAATCCGACAGTTGAATGAGGAACTGAAAGCCAAAGGTTTTATTACGATTACAGGGCGTGTGAACCGCCAGTATTTTTATGAAAGGCTCTACGGAGCAGGAAAGGAGGATAAGTAATGCCGGTATTTAAGAATGAGGACAATGGAACATGGTATGTGATGGCAAGGTATGTGAACTGGAAAGGCGAGCGTAAGCAGAAATGCAAGCGTGGATTTTCTACCAAGAAAGAAGCTCAGGAATGGGAGAGAATGTTTCAGTTACAGAATGCGTCTGACCTTGATATGAGCTTTGAAGCCTTTACCGAACTGTATATCCGGGATATGAAAAGCCGTCTGAAGGAGAACACATGGCTGACAAAGGAGCATATCATCCGCACGAAGATACTTTACCGTATTTCGGCAAGCTGAAGAATCAGCGAGATTTCCACAAAGGAGGTTATCGCATGGCAGAATGAGATGCTTACCTATCGGGACGAGAAGAAAAAGCCATACTCACAGACGTATCTGAAAACGCTGCACAATCAGTTGTCCGCTATCTTCAATCATGCGGTGCGGTACTATGAGCTGCGTTCCAATCCAGCCGCTAAAGCGGGAAATATGGGAAGTGAGGAACACAAGGAAATGCTGTTTTGGACAAAAGAAGAATATAAGAAGTTCTCATTCGAGATGATGGACAAGCCTGTTTCCTTTTATGCCTTTGAAATGCTCTACTGGTGCGGTATCCGTGAAGGGGAACTGCTGGCACTGACCGCAGCGGACTTCGATTTTGAGAAAGAAACGGTCAGAATCAATAAGTCCTATCAGCGATTACACGGCGAAGATGTGATTACCACACCGAAAACAAAGAAAAGTAATCGTATCATCAAAATGCCGAAGTTCCTCTGTGAAGAAATGCAGGAGTATTTGCAGATGATTTACGGATTGAAGAAGAAAGACCGAATCTTTACGGTCACAAAGAGCTATCTTCATCATGAGATGGACAGAGGGGCGAGAAGCCGCAGGAGTAAAGCGAATCCGTATCCATGATTTAAGGCACAGCCACATCAGTCTGTTGATTGATATGGGATTTTCGGCGGTGGCGATTGCAGACCGTGTAGGGCATGAAAGCATTGACATCACCTACCAGTACGCTCATCTGTTCCCGTCAAAACAGACGGAAATGGCAGATAGATTAGATGATTTAGGGAAAGGAGAGGTTGCAAATGTCAGCTAAGAACAGGGATAACAAAAACCGTTGGAGAAACATTACAGTAGGATTTCGGGTATCTCCCGAAGAAAATGAACGCATCAACAAGGCGGTTGCCTTATCGGGGCTGCCCAAACAGGAATACTGTTACCGCCGTTGTCTGAATCAGGATGTAGTGGTACAGGGCAATCCAAGAGTATTCAAGGCACTTAAAACAGAACTTGCCACTGTCCTCACAGAATTAAAGCGGATTGAAGCAGGAAACGGTGTGGATGAGGAACTGCTGAATGTCATTGAATTGATCGCTGTTATTCTGGGCGGTCTGAAAGGAGAGGATGAGGATGAAGAATAACAAAGAAAAGACTGCCTTTAATCCATCTGTTGGCGCAGATGAAAGGCAGCCAATTCAAAAAATCGCTGAAAATAGTATATCCGAGTATGGTGGAAATATCAAGAGTTTTGAGGAATTGCAGAGGGAAATGCAGTTGCGATCAGACCCGTTCTATCTCCAGACTATTTCCATGAATGAACTGTTTGACACACAGTATCGGAGTAAGCAGCCGTTGATTGACGGTCTGCTCTACCCCGGCACTTATATCTTTGCAGGTTCGCCCAAACTGGGAAAGAGCTTCTGATGGCACAGCTTGCCTACCATGTCAGCACGGGCACACTGCTTTGGAATTATCCCACCCGAAAAGGAACGGTGCTGTATCTGGCACTTGAAGACGATTACCGCCGCTTACAGGAACGTCTGTATCGGATGTTTGGAACGGAGAGTGCTGACAATCTTTTCTTTTCTGTTTCTGCCAGCCAGCTGGGGAAAGGACTGGATGAACAGCTTGCAAGGTTTGTAGCGGAACACGCAGACACAAGGTTGATTATCATTGATACGCTCCAAAAGGTGCGGGAAGTTGGCGGAGATAATTACAGCTATGCAAATGATTATCAGATTATGGCAAGACTGAAAAGTTTTGCAGATGCCCACGGTCTTTGTATCCTGCTCGTACACCACACAAGGAAACAGACGGCGGATGATAAGTTTGATATGATTTCGGGAACAAGCGGACTGCTCGGTGCGGCGGATGGGGCGTTTCTCCTTCAGAAAGAAAAACGGACAGGCAATGCCGCAACTTTAGAAGTATCGGGCAGGGATCAGCAAGACCAAAAGCTATACCTTATCCGCAACACAGAAACCTTATTGTGGGAACTACAAAGGGCAGAAACCGAATTGTGGAAAGAACCGCCGGAGCCTTTACTGGATGAGATTGCCGAACTTGTTATGAAGGATAAATCCTTTTGGGAAGGCTCGGCAACGGAACTGGTTTCGCTGATAAAGGTAGAAATTCAGCCCCATGTCATCACACGAAAACTGAATGTTCTTTCAGGGAGGTTGTATGCGGAGCATGGCATTTATTATAAGAGCAACCGCACCCATGATGGAAGAAAAATACGGTTTTGGAAAGATGATACGGAAACAGCGTGACAGTTGGTGACGGTTGTGACGGTATTTTTGACAGCGGGGGCGGTATTAAAATAACCGTCACAACTGTCACATACCGTCACGGAGAGGATGGGATACGATGAGAAATGTGCAAATATCACAGGAATTATTTATGCAGCTACTCCGTTTTCACTTGATGGAAGATGAGAGTTGCGAGAAAGAAATTAAGAAGGAGTTGGAGAAAAAGTTGGACAGGATGGTCATGCGTGACCTTTTTGGAAAATCAAAAACTGCACCGACAGAGGAAGAACGGGAACGGGCAAGAAAAGAATATCTGGACAGACGAGGAGTGTTGGAGAGTTTCTGTTGGTAATTCTTCCTTGATGATAAGGACAGGGGTGTGGCACACCCCTGTAAATAACAGACAAGGCAGGAAAGGAGTATTGCGGATGTTAAAGCAGCCGGAAAGAGAAAGCAGAAATGTGAATGATTTATTTTATGAGATGGAGGGCAGACAGATACAAAAATGAACAAGGTACTGGCAAGAGTGGAACTGACAAAAGCAGAGGAAAAAACTCTGATTTGGCTTGCCGGATGGGAAGAAAGTACCGTAGATCATCTGCTGTCAGTCATAGAAAAAGCAGCCCGGATACGGGCAGAGAAAAAGGGCGGATACGCCCATATATGAAATCGCAAGTCTGAGTAGTAATCAGATTATGTAATACAAAAATAGCCCTCGGCGTTTGAGAGCGAAATACACCCATCGCACAAAACTAAAGTTTTATGCTCTGTATATTTCGCCCTGCCGGGGAGCAAACCGCCGACAGGCGGATAGGTTCGTAAACAGGTGCCTATGCACCTACTCACAATAAAGTCGGCGAGAGCCGGGGAAGGAGGATGCTTATAGGCAGACATTCATTTATCAGACAAAGCAAGCTGTCCGATGTGGCAGGAAGGATTGATTATATCTCCAATCCGAAACGGCAGGAATATCTCTATGCGACCTATCAGACAGAAGGGGCAACACCGGAGTTTTGGAAAAATCTTGCAAGAGAAAATCAGGTGGATTTTAAGGCGAGTGGTTCAGCAGGGAAATGTATTGAAGGGCGTGAGTTTATCATTGCACTTCCTGAAAGTTTTGTTCAGTACAGGGCAGATGATGTGGTAAGGCTTTTTACGGAGAGTTTTCATAAAAGATATGGGGTGGAGTGCAGTGCTGCCCTTCATCACAACAAGGCAAAGACGAATTATCATATTCATCTGGTATTCAGTGAACGGAAAATGTTGGAACAGACCGAAGTAAAGATAGCTACCCGAAATATGTTTTATGATGAGCAGGGGAAGCATAGACGCACAAAGAAGGAGGTTTTAGACGAGCTGGGCAATCTTCGGGCGGGATGCAGTATTATCTCCAAAGGGGGAAGTTTATGAAAGCCATATCTTCACGAAAAAGGATGAATGGTTTAAGAACAAAGCCTTTACCAAAGAAGTCAAGGAACTGTTTACCGATACGATCAACCGATATGTAAAAGAGGAATCAGAAAAACTATCCGTATTCCAACAAGGCGGCGTATATCTGGCAACCAAGAAAATAGGAAAGAACAATCCGAAAGCAGAGGAGATAAAGGCAGACAATGCGGCAAGGCAGGAATGGAATCGGACAGTTGATGTGGCATTAGTCGAAGGTGTTCCAGAAGAAAATATTTTGAAGATCAAGCAGGAAAAAATCACAGATGAAACGTTACAATCTATCAGGACACACGGTTGGCTGCCGGATATGTTCCGTCAGATTATCCGAGGTGCGAAAGATTTTTTACAGGAAGTAATTTTCAAATTTAAACTGCCACCAAGACCTGTGCCAAAGATTGATTTGCAAGAGTGGAAAGATATGCAGAAGGTCATGTATGAATTGCAGAGACAGTCAATAGAGATAAAACGCACACAGCAGGATATTTCTTCTTTGAAAAAACAACTGTCAGAGCTGCGAGGATTATTTAAAGGCAAAGAGCGAAAATCTCTGGAAGGGCGAATTGAACTGTTAGAGGATTTGGAAAAGCGTTTGCACAAGAGTTTGGAACAGATAGTAAAACGGGAAGGTTATCCCAATGTGCAAGCCTTTCAGAAGGTTTATAACAAGGCAGAAGAACTGATTATGGAATACAATGAAGAACTGAGGGCATGGAAAAATCAGACGGAACAGAAGAAAGAGAAACCGTTAGAACAGCCGAAAAAAGCGAGCGTACTGGAAAAGCTACACCGCTATCAGCAGGAAGGCAGACAGCAACCGAAACGGTCAGTTAAGAAAAAATCTATGGATAGAGAACGATAAGAAAGGTGGAACAGATTATGAAGAAAACAATATTTGAAGAAATGGGCGGCATTTATATCAGACATGGG
>VOFB01000763.1_pt1 | contig 97984 bp, 95 predicted proteins | sample 5384141 | NCBI WGS metagenome assembly VOFB01 (sample SAMN12384721, study PRJNA508395) | human gut metagenome | isolation source: healthy gut A | host: Homo sapiens | reverse complement strand
TTTGCTGTATCTTCAGCCCTTCCGGGCGTTTTGACAGGCTCTTTCCTTTCTATTATACGGGACAGTTATGACAAAATAAAGAAGGAAGTGTAGTTTTTTTCCCCGAAATTTGATTTCTTGCCGATAACCCATCCCGGATTATTTCAGGATTCCTGATTCAAGATAGCCCTGCCCCCTTGCGCTGGCGGGGTTCATCGCGTATAATGGTAGATGTATCGTTATGCCAAAAAACGTGTAAGGAGCGTATTTTATATGAAGTTAGGTATCGTCGGCCTGCCCAACGTCGGCAAGTCCACTCTGTTCAACGCCATCACCTCCACCAAGAACGCGGAGGCTGCAAACTATCCCTTCTGTACCATCGAACCGAACTCCGGCATCGTGGCGGTGCCGGACAAGCGGCTGGACAAGCTGGCCGAGATCTGGCAGACCAACAAAAAGACCCCCGCCATCGTGGAGTTCGTGGACATTGCGGGTCTTGTGAAGGGTGCAAGTCAGGGCGCCGGCCTTGGCAACAAGTTCCTTGGCCACATCCGCGAGTGCGACGCCATCGTGCACGTTGTGCGCTGCTTTGACGATGACAACATCATCCATGTGGTGGAGGACGTGACCAAGGCCGTGGCCGTGGACCCCATTGCCGATATTGAAGCCATCGACTACGAGCTGATCCTCTCCGACCTTGAGGTGGTGCAGAACCGCGCAGGCCGCATGGCAAAGGCTGCCAAGAGCGGCAACAACAAGGGCGCTGCCGCCGAGGCCGCTTGGCTGCAGCAGCTGGCCGACCATCTGAGCGCCGGTAAGCCCGCCCGCAGCTTCGATTTTGACCCCGCCGACACCGAGCAGCAGACCGTGCTGCACGAGATGGGTCTGCTGAGCGCAAAGCCGGTGCTGTATGCCTGCAACGTGGGCGAGGATGATCTGATGGAGGGCATCGAGAACAACAAGTACGTCCCGCTGGTGGCTGCCCGCGCCAAGGAAGAGGGCGCCCGCTACATCCCCATCTGCGCCAAGACTGAGGAGGACATTGCGGATTACAGCCCCGAGGAAAAGAAGGCATTTCTGGCCGAGATGGGCATCGAGGCCAGCGGTCTGGACAACCTCATCACCGCCAGCTACGACCTGCTGGGTCTGATCTCCTTCCTGACCGACGGCAAGAAGGAGTGCCGCGCATGGACCATCCGCAAGGGCACCAAGGCTCCGCAGGCTGCCGGTAAGATCCACAGCGACTTCGAGCGCGGCTTCATCCGCGCCAGCGTCATCGGCTACAACGATCTGGAAGCCAACAACTTCGACTACGCCGCCGTCAAGGCCAAGGGCCTGCAGCGCACCGAGGGCAAGGAGTATGTTGTGCAGGATGGCGATGTCATCGAGTTCCTGTTTAATGTTTAAAGGAGTCCACCATGATCTTGGGTATTATGGGCGCTATGCCCGATGAAGTAGACCAGCTGTGTGCAAAGCTGGAAAATGTCACCGTTGAGCCCTACGGCGGCGTGGAGTATCACAAGGGTACGCTGGCCGGCAAGCAGGTGGTGGTGTGCTGCGCCGGTATGGGCAAGGCCAAACGCCGCCAACGCCGCCGGTTCTACCACGCAGGTGCTCATTACCAACATGACCAGCAAGATTCGGCGCGGAGAAGATCATCTTCTCCGGAGCGCACCGTTCACCGCAGGCAACACGACCTCCGGCCCCGACTGAAACGCCGGAACAGCCCGCAGCGGCCGCAAAGCCTGCCACGCGCTGGGCGGCTATTCCGCTGTGGGGGCGGGTACTGCTGATTCTTGGCATTGCACTCCTCTTGTTGGTATTCGTTGGCTATGCCGCTTTGCAGGGCATGCTGGGGCGCATCCGTCGTGCATCGGCCACCGAGGCAGTCTCCCAACAGGAAGAGACCTTTGAATCGGACGAAAACGCCGATGATACCTTGAGCCCGGAGGATGTAATCTGGAACGGGGCCGACACCAGCGTGATGCAGGACAAAGACATTGTGAACCTGCTGCTGATTGGCCAGGACCGCCGCGAAGGCCAGGACCGCCAGCGGTCCGACAGCATGATCATGGTCACGCTGAACAAAAAGACCAAACAGATCAGCATGACCTCCTTTATGCGGGACCTGTATGTACAGATTCCCGGCTACAGCGACAACCGCATCAACGCAGCCTATGCCTTTGGCGGCATGGATCTGCTGGACAGCACGCTGAACACCAATTTTGGTGTAGAGATTGCTGGGAATGTGGAAGTTGACTTTGGCGAGTTCCAGACCTTGATCGACAGCATTGGCGGCATTGACCTAGAACTGACCCAGGACGAGGCAGATTATATCTGCGGCAGAAAGCGAGATGTAACCTACCCACAGCAGCTCCGCACGGACTGGAACCTGCATGAAGGGGTAAACCACCTGACCGGCGAGCAGGCCCTGATCCATGCACGCAACCGCTCCCTGGGCAACGATTATGCCCGCACCGACCGCCAGCGTGCTGTGCTGATGGCGATCATCAATAAAGTGAAACAGATGGATGCTGTTTCCATCGTCAACTTTATTAACCAGGTTCTGCCACTGCTGACCACCGACATGACCTCCGGCGAAATTCTGGGGTATGCGATGGAAGCTTTGCAGATGAATTTTGACAGTGAGCACTCTTACCGCATCCCGGCAGAGGGCACCTATACCGGCGCGGTAATCCGCGGCATGCAGGTACTGGTACCAGACCTGGCTGCCAACCAGACCTACCTGATGGATGTTCTGTATCATACAGACAACAACCAATAAACACATTACAAAAATATCGCCCGGCGTGGAACTGCAATGTTCCCGCCGGGCGGTTTTGTTTTGAGTTATGCGCCTGCCCGCGGCATGATAAGCACGGCGGCAAGGTACATAACATAAAGTATCAGGCATACCCTGCCCTGCCAGCGGTAAAGCCGCTTTTTGACCAGCGGCGGCAGCAGCAGGATCAATGCCATCAAAACGCAGAACGGGATATCATACTGGCGGAACTGTTCACCCACCGGCAAGCGGCGGCGGTACATCAGGCTGGAAACAGGCAGCACCAGCGTGATGCTCAAAATGGCGCTGTTCAGCACCTGCATGGGCAGTGCCTGCGGCGGGTAGATGCGGCATTTTTCCGCAAATCGCTTCCAGGCAGAGCCAAGGGGATGGTCGAACACTTCCACCAGCAGGGGCAGACAGAGGCCAAAGGAAATCAGGGTTGCCGCCCACTGGGCCTGAATGGTGCCAGTCAGGTTGGCCAGCGCCACGGCGCTGTTCAGCAGGGCCCACGCTCCCACGCAGAGCACTGCCATGCCGCCCACCACCCCGGCCAGGTTGCGCAGGCTGGTGCGGATGCTCATAGCCGGGAACAGGACGGTCCGCCCGGATGGGTCTTCCGGCGGGGTCTTTTCGCCTTTTTCCTTCTGGAAAGTGATAAGCTCCAGCCCCTCCCGGAACGCAAAGCGGTACTGGTAGGCGATGCTCTGCATGACAAACAGAACAAACAGGCCCATCAGCAGGCCGGTACCGGTATAGCTCAGGGTGCCGTCCCGCACAAACAGGGCCACCACGCCGCAGGCCACCAGCAGCAGGGCGCATTTGCGCAGCAGCTCGCCGCGGTCCACCGTGACATTACAGCGCAGCAGGCAAAGCGCCAGTACCAGCCCCAGCTGGGTGACAGCGCCCGCCAGAGCCGTACCAACGGCCAGCGCAGTAACGGACATACCTGCCGCCAGAAACGCCAGCACCAGCTGCGGCAGCGCCGTACACACCGCCACCAGCGTGCCGCCCACCATCCACATAGGCAGCCCGCACAGCGCCCCGCACCACGTTGCGCAGCGCGAAGCCAGCCTGCTGCCGATACCAGTCAGCAGCAAGCCCAGAGCATAGAGCAGCAATGTAGGGAGAAGAAGCATAGTTTTTTAGTTAGAAGTTAGGGGGGAGGCGTTAATTAGAAATTCGGATTGATACCAAAATCACAAAGACATCTCTCAAAAAGTCCCGGAACGGTCACTGCGCCCGCAGGCGCGTTTCGGAGGCCAACCGGGATTTTAATCCCGGCTCTTAGGCCGGAGATAGACCGTTCCCTACGGACTATTTTGTAATGGGCAACAAAAATCAAAAATAGCCACACACCGATCGTGGCACAACAGCGGTGCTCTATATATACCCTGAGTTTCCCAAAAAGCACCCGTTTCCCCATACAAAAACCGGCAGTGCCGCATAAAACAGCACTGCCGGGATTGGCTTAGTATGCGATGCCCCAGACGACCATACTCTTGGCGGGCTTGCCGCAGACCGGGCATACGTCGGACAGGTGTTCCTGCTCGAACGGCATGCAGCGGCTGGAAAGCCCTGCTTCGGTCTTCATGGCTTCCTCACAGGCCAGGTCACCGCACCACATGGTTTTGACAAAGCCGGTCTTTTCGGACACGATCTTTTTCACTTCGTCCATGGTGGTGGCGCTCCAGGTGCGGTTTTCGCGGTTCTGCAAAGCGCGGTCATACAGATCCTTGGCCAGAGCTTCCATTGCGGCGGGAATTGCGGTGGCCAGATCTTCAAACTTCACAAACTGCTTTTCGCGGGTATCGCGGCGGACCAGCACGCACTGGCCGTTCTCGATATCGCGGGGGCCGACTTCCAGGCGAACAGGCACGCCCTTCATTTCCCACTGGGCAAACTTCCAGCCGGGCTGCTTGTCGGAATCGTCCAACTTCACGCGGGCATACTTACCGATTTCGGCAGCCAGTTCGCGGCATTTGTCCAGTACGCCGGGTTTGTGGGCGGCAACGGGAACGATGACCACCTGCACCGGGGCAATGGCCGGAGGCAGGATCAGACCGTCGTCATCGCCGTGGGTCATGATGATAGCGCCGATCAAACGAGTAGAAGCGCCCCAGCTGGTCTGGAAGGGGTACTGCAGGGTGTTGTCGCGGCCGGTAAATGTAACGTCATAGGCGCGGCTGAACTTATCGCCAAAATAGTGGCTGGTGCCGCTCTGCAGGGCTTTGCCGTCCTTCATCATGGCTTCGATGGTGTAGGTAGCCTCGGCACCGGCAAACTTTTCCTTATCGGTCTTGCGGCCTTTCAGCACGGGGATGCACAGATCATGCTCGGCAAAGTCGGCATAGCAGTTCAGCTGCTGCTCGGTCTCAGCCTTGGCCTCCTCGGCAGTCTCGTGGATGGTGTGGCCTTCCTGCCACCAGAACTCACGGGTGCGCAGGAACGGGCGGGTGGATTTTTCCCAGCGAACCACGCTGCACCACTGATTGTACAGCATAGGCAGGTCACGGTAAGAATGCAGCACATGGCTGAAATGGTCGCAGAACATCGTTTCGCTGGTGGGGCGCACAGCAAGGCGCTCTTCCAGCGGGTCAGAACCGCCTGCAGTGACCCAGGCAACTTCGGGGGCAAAGCCGTTTACCAGCTCGCCCTCCTTTTTCAGCAGGCTCTCGGGGATCAGAACAGGCATGGCCACGTTTTCGTGGCCGGTTGCCTTAAAGCGGCCATCCAGAATTTTCTGGATGTTCTCCCAGATTGCATAGCCATAGGGGCGCAGCACAACAAAGCCCTTGACGCTGGAATATTCAACCAGCTCTGCCTTGGTGCAGATATCCGTATACCACTGCGCGAAATCAACTTCCTGCGCGGTGATTGCTTCGACCATTTTTTTCTTATCGTTTGCCATTGGTTCCCCTCACACTTTCTTACAAAACTGCATGCTGCCATGCCGCATTACTGCATATGCTCTTCCACATAGGCAACCACATCGCCCACGGTGTGGAAATTTTCGATCTCCTCGTCCGGGATCTCGACCCCGAACTCGTCAGACAAGGTAGTGATCATATCGATCACATCCAGGCTGTCTGCGCCAAAATCATTGATAATATCGCTTTCGGGGGTGATTTTTTCAGCCTCGATGTCAAGCTGGTCAGCCAGATAATCGCGGATGCGCTCAAAAACTTCGGATTCCATAGCTTTTACTCCTTACCCGTATCAATATCGTATTTCTGCCATGCCGGTATCAGCACGCAGGGCACACATATACAGAATGTCATAGTACTTTTATATCGTATCTGCACAGCCTTGTCAAGTTTCCCGGCAACTTTTTTATCCGGGAGCTTTCACATCCCTGTACGCCAGTGCAGCGGGATGCTATAATATATAAAGTAATAAATAATAATGAATAAAGAATAATGTCGGTGCGCCGCCCGCGGCGGCGCAAATAAAATAGGTTGGCGGCTCTGACTAGAATACTTTTGCCAGAGCCACTGACCTAGGGTGTATCTGAAAAGTCGAAAATATAGTCTATTTCTACAAACACAGCCGGATTTTGCGTTAAAAAGCCTTGGAATCCAGAAAGGATTCCTGCGGCTCTTTGCCTTAAATCCTGCTTGTGTTTGCGAAATATCCGTCATTTTCTTTGTTTTCAAATACACCTTAATAAAAGTGTGACGCCGTGGGCGTCACACAACCATTATTCTTTTTTCTTTTTTCTTTATTCTTTCATTTCATCCTTTCCCCACCGCACAACAAGGAGGCACTTTTATGCAACTGCACTTTACCAAAATGCACGGCTGCGGCAACGACTATATCTATCTTGACTGCCGCGAAACCGGCCTGCCTGCGGAGATTGCCGTCTGGAGCCAAAAACTTTCCCGCCGGCATTTTTCCATTGGGGCGGACGGCATTATCTGCATCTGCCCGCCGCTGACGGCGGACGGCGACGCCACCATGCGGATGTTCAACGCGGATGGCTCCGAGGGCAAAATGTGCGGCAACGGGGTGCGCTGTGTGGCGCAGTTTTTGTACACGCACGGCGTGCCGAAGGATGTGATCGAGATCGACACCCTGATGGCGGGCCGTAAAACGCTGCACCGCAAAGGCGAAGGGCTGTGGCAGGCCGAGATGGGGCATTTTTCCGCCATGGCGGACACCCTGCCCGCCGTTGGGTTGGGGGCCGGGCCGCTGGTCCATGCCCCGCTGACGGCAGCGGGCAAAACCTGGGATGCCGCCTGCATCAGCACTGGCAACCCGCACTGCATCATTGAATGGCCGGATTGCGACACCTTGCCCACCGGCCACGCCCTGGCCGCCATCGGCCCGGAGTTTGAGCACCACCCGGCGTTCCCCGAAGGGGTCAACACCGAGTTTGTTTATATCGAAAGCCCCACCAGCGTAGTGATGCGGGTTTGGGAGCGCGGCAGCGGCGAGACGTTCGCCTGCGGCACCGGCTCCTGCGCCACGGTGGCCGCTTTGGTGCTGCGCGGCGTGTGCCCCCGCAATGTTCCGGTGGATGTACACCTGCTGGGCGGCATCCTTTCCATCACCATCACAGCGGATGACAACATCCTGATGACCGGCCCGGCGGAGACGGCGTTTGTGGGTTGCGTGGAAGTGTAAAGTTAGTTAGGAGTTAGGAAGTAGGCGTTAGGAGTTTTCTCAAATTAGGAATGAGGAATTAGAAATTGGAGGTATGGCGAGGTTGACGGTAACACACTGAACCATATGAAGCCATATAAAATTAAAGAAATCTGGCGAAAATACTGTTTATCATAAGGGGTAGATTTTCGCGGTTTTTCTTGAATGTGGCGGCGTTTTATGGTACCATACAGACATATCATTTAGGATTCCTAACCGCTACAGTATCATGTTAAAATGCAGAGGGAGCGAAAGATGAAACTGAACAAGCATTATTCCGAGCTGAACGAAAGCTATCTTTTCAGCACCATTGCGCACAAGGTTGCTGCTTACCAGAAAGCCAACCCGGATAAGGATATCATCCGCCTGGGCATTGGCGACGTAACGCTGCCGCTGGCCAAAAGTGTGACCGACGCCATGCTGAAAGCCGTTGAAGAGCAGGGCAAGAAAGAGACTTTCCACGGCTATATTCCCAGCGAGCAGGGCTATGAATTCCTGCGTTCCGCCATCCAGAAATACTATGCCGGCCACGGCGTGGAGCTGGACATGGCCGAAATCTTTGTATCCGACGGCGCCAAGAGCGACCTGGGCAACCTGCTGGATCTGTTTGATGTGGACAATACCGTGCTGGTTCCGGACCCCGTTTACCCCGTTTATGTGGATGACAACGTGATGGCCGGGCGCAAGATCCTGTACATGTCCGCCAGCGCCGAGAATAACTTTTTGCCGATGCCGGATGACAATGTTCATGCCGACATTGTGTACCTGTGCAGCCCCAACAACCCCACCGGCGCCACCTACACCGTGGACCAGCTGAAAGAGTGGGTGCGCTGGGCCAAGGCCAACAACGCCCTGATCCTGTTTGACGCCGCCTATGAATGCTTTGTCAGCGAACCGGGTCTGGCCCGCAGCATCTATGAGGTTGAGGGTGCTAAGGATTGCGCCGTTGAGGTTTGCAGCTTCTCCAAGATCGCAGGCTTTACCGGCACCCGCTGCGGCTACACCGTTGTGCCGCAGGCCATTGTCTCTGACGGCCAGAGCCTGAACAAGATGTGGCTGCGCCGCCAGACCACCAAGTTCAACGGCGTTGCCTATGTGGTGCAGCGCGGCGCCGAGGCCGTGTTCACCGAGGAAGGCATGAAAGAGATCCAGCACAACCTGGACTACTACCGCCAGAACGCTGCCGTGATTGCAGCAGCACTGGACGAAGCCGGTGTGTGGTACTGCGGCGGCAAAAACAGTCCGTACATCTGGCTGCGCTGCCCCAACAACATGGGCAGCTGGGAGTTTTTTGACTGGCTGCTGGAGACCGCCAATGTTGTTGGCACCCCCGGCGAGGGCTTTGGCGAGTGCGGCAAGGGGTATTTCCGCCTGACCGCATTTGGCGATGCCGCCAAGACCAAGGAAGCAGCCGCCCGCATTGTGGCCGCACTGAAAACCCTGTAATAATTACCCGGCTGCCCCGCAGCCGAACCTGATAACACGCGGATGATTGGAGGAGCAACCATGACCCCAAGCGAAGAAATTATGCAGTTTTTGAAGGACAACCCGACCTTTTATCTTGCCACGGTGGATGGCTATCTGCCGCGCGTGCGCCCGCTGGGCTTTGCCATGTGGTACAAGGACCACCTGTGCCTGGGCATCGGCAAGCACAAGGCCGCATACAAGCAGCTGTTGGACAACACCAACCTGGAAATCTGCGCCTGCAACGAAAAGGGCGAGTTTTTGCGCGTGCAGGGTACTGCCAACTTTGACAATACCCCCGAAGCACAGGCCGCCGCATTCAAGATTATGCCGCAGCTGGCCGATATGTACAACGAGGAAACCGGCCTGAAGCTGGGTATTATCTACCTGGACCACCTGTCCGCCAAGCTGTTCTCCATGTCCGGCAGTGTAAAGGACATCATGGCCTATTAAGCGATAAGCAAAATAAGAGCAAAACCAACGCCCGTGCGTTCCGTTTATGGGGAGCGCACGGGCGTTTTATTTTATATCAAAATCAAAGGGTCTTGAGCAGAATTTCTTCCATCGGGCGTTTGGGCACACAGTAATCGCGGGCATCGTCCAGGTAATACTTTACATTGCCGTTCTGCATGGCAACCAGGTGGCTTTTATGGGTGGGGTAGCCGAACGCCACCACGCTGTGCAGGCGCAGATTTTCGCCCAGGCCCAGCAGCTCCTTGATGGCGGGGCGGTCGATTGCCCCCATGATGCAGCTACCCACACCGTGCGCCCAGGCGGCGTCCGTCATGTTGGCAAGGGCAAGTCCGGTATCGGTATCATTGCAGCCGGGCAGGCTTTCATCCTGGCAGACAGCCACAAATAGTACCGGGGTCTCATCCGGTTTGGGCTGGCCCTGCTCCGGCGGCAGGTAAGCAGCCCAGTGCACCAGCGGCTGCATTTTGGCAACCATCTCCGGGCTTTGCACCAGCACATATTTCAGCGTCTGGCGGTTGGCACCGCAGCTGGCAATGCGGGCGGCCTCCATAATTTCCCGGGCAATGGCAGGTTCCACCGGCTTTTGTTCAAAGCGGCGGTAGGTGCGGCGGGTTTTCAAAAATTCCATTATATCCATGGGGGTTCACACTCCTCTTTTTGCTGTTTCGGGTTCAGGCCGCGGCGGTGCCTATTTCGCGCACCGCCACCTGTCTTTGCTTTTATTATAGTCCATTCCGCTTTTTTCGCCTAGGCTTTTTTACAAAATTCTGCGGCGGAATTTCAGTCAATCACGGTTTTCGTGCGGCCGATGCCCACCACGGCGGAGGTCAGCTTTTTCCAGGTGTTGCAGCCGCACACCCCGTCTGCCGTCAGGCTGAAGCTGCGCTGGGCGGCGCGCAGGGCATCATAAGTGTTCTTGCCAAAAGCGCCGTCCAGCGTTTTGGTACTGTAGCCCAGGGCATTCAGGGCGTCCTGCAGAATCAGCACATAGGTGTTTTTATCACCGCGGCGGCAGGTGGGGTATCCGGATGTGGTGCCGGAGCAGGCCGGGGTGCCGTAACGGCGGTCAAAGTGCACCCAGGTGGGCGTCATCGAGAGCGGCTCCACATAACCCCAGGCCCTTGTGGCCGTGGCGGCGGCGTGGATGCGTTGGCGGATGGCGCTGCTGGTGCCCTGCCCCACATCAAAGGCAACGCCCGCATAGTGCTGGCTGGCCGTGCCGTGGCCGCCCTCCCAGATGCGCTTGAAGGCATACCCTACCGGGATGCCCGCCCCATACCGGCGGCGGGTCAGATTCCATGCTTCCATTGCGCGCGTTGTGGTCCACAGCACCCGCGCGTTGGATGACCCCCGGAACTCCCGCACGCTCAGCGTTCTGCCATAACTGTACGGCATCGGGTCGTTTTCGTTCAGGTTGTTGTATACAAGCATACGGTTTTCGTATGAGTCGTAAACATAGAGCTTTGCCATGGGTAGCCTCCTCTCTCGAATCAAGGAACAGTCAGGAAGTAGGAGTTAGAAGTTAGAAGTTAGGAGTTAGGAGTTAGGAGTTAGGAGTTAGGAGTTTAAGGTACGGCTTACGCCGCGTTTTGGATATTAGCGCCATGAAAACTTTAAGTTTTCAGCAAAAATTTTCACCCAACTCACTCCCACAACTCCTAACTCCTCCTTCCTAACTCCTAACTTAAAGCATCTGCTTTCAGCTGCTTCAAACGCTGTCATCTACTACTCCCAGCGGGGTGATGTTATTGGCGATCTGCCAGGCTTCCAGGGCGGTTTGGGTGGCGGTGTCAAACTCGCCGGTTTCGGGCACAAAGCTGGCGGAGCAGTCCTGCGCGGCGATCTCGTTCAGCCACTGCTGCACCTGCAGCACCGCCGGGCCGCTGCTGCCAAGGGTCAGGGCGGCACCGGGCCAGACCTCCTGCGGTTCCGGCGCGGCGGATGCCGGGTTGACTGCCCCCAAGCTTAACGCTGCGCGGTAAAACGCCAGCCAGTCTGCCGGGGTCACTTCCCCGGTCACGGTGCGGCCTAACGTCTGCTGGGCGCTGCGCACGGTGGTTTCCAGGGCATCGTCAAAGGTATCCGTCAGGCCGCTTGGGGTGATTTCCGGCAGGAACTGGGCCAAGAATTCCAAAATCTGGGACAGGATGCGAATTTTCTGGCCGCTGTCCCCCACTTTCAGAGTTTCTTCGGGGGGATCCGGTGCGCGGGCTGTCACCGCGGGGCCGCTGGCGCTGACCTGTTGGGCGGAATCATAAATGCTCTGCCAGGTCAGCCGCCCCACCACGCCATCCACCGTCAGGCCCGCGTGTTCCTGCCAGGCAATGACTGCCCTGCGGGTGGCTGCGCCGAACGTTCCGTCCACCGTCACTGTGGGCACATCCCGATAATAGGCGGCCAACAGGCGCAGGTTATATTGCAGCGCCCGCACCGGGGTGCCGGTGCTGCCCTCCCGCAGGGTTGTCACAAACTGGCCGGGCTGAATGTTCTGCCCCACCAGGTTGTTGGCCACGGCAAGGCCGACCTCGTTCAGTTTGGCCCAGGTCCCGGCCCCCACCACGCCGTCTGCCGTCAGACCGAACAGCCTCTGGAACGCCCGCACTGCACTGGCGGTGCCACTGCCAAAGCTTCCGTCCACCGTCACGTTGGAAAGGCCGGTATAATTTTCTGCAGCCAGTCTGAGCCAGAACTGCACCAGCCGCACCGCGTTTCCGCGGCTGCCGGTGCGCAGAGCGGTGCCAGGGTAAGCGGTGCCGCCGGCATCGCTCTGGGCGTTCACCCACTCGGCGTACAGTTCCTGCCAGGTCGTCTGGCCCACCACGCCGTCCTGTGTCAAACCCTCCGATTTCTGGAATGCCTTGACCGCGCGTTCCGTGGCCGCGCCAAAGCTGCCATCCACACGGACGGACGGCAGATCGGAATCAAACTGCGCCAGGCTGGACAGCCAGAACTGCACCTGCTCCACGCTTCGCCCGGTACTGCCGCGGCGCAGCACGGTTCCCGGCCACGCCCCGGCGCTCTGGGCACCGGTAAAGGTTTCACCCTCGCTGGTCAGCTCGGCAAGGTCCTTGACGCTGACATAGATATAGCTGATCTTATACCAGGTCGCCTTGCCCACCACGCCGTCCACAGTCAGGGAAAACTGCTTCTGGAACTTTTTCACGCTGTTCTCGGTGGCTTCGTCAAATGTTCCGGTAATGGCCGGTTTGCCGAAGGACGGGTAGTCCTTGGCAATGCGGGAGAGCTGTTTTTGCAGCACGTTGACCGCGGTGCCGGTGCTGCCGCGGCGCAAGGGGCTGCCGGGGTAGCTTTGCGGAATGGACGCAATGTTGTTGGTGGTGACCAGCTGCACCCGGCTGCCATAGTAATACCGCAGAATTTCCAGGGCGCTTTTGCCCTCCTTGGCGCGCTCCACAGTGCCCCATTGCTTCATGCCGGGGCAGGTCACGCTTTTGCCATCGCAATACTCGGTATAATAGGGTTCGGTGTCCCCCGTGCGGCGCACATAGGTGTTGAACAGCTCGGCAGTCAGGCGCTCCATCACGGCAAATACCGTGCGCCCCCGCACATACGCCTGGTCCACCCCCGGCGAGTTGGTAATGTTAAAGCTGTAGCCCCGGCTGGGGTACCATTCGGTCCAGATGCGGTTCAGCGCCAGGCTGATCTGCGCCAGAATGTTGGCCCGCAGCGCCTGCTCCGGCCAGGTGGGGTATACCTCGCTGGATGCGACATTGGCAATGTAATCCTGGAAGCTGACCGTCACGTTTGCTGCACTGACCGCCGGGCGGGCCAGGTGGACGGTAATTTTTTTCGGCACTACCACCTCACTCAGCACGCGGGCATCGGCGCACTGGCCGATGGGGGCCGGGCCGCTGCCGCCGTTCCCGGCAAACAGCGGGTGTTCTGGGATCGTTTCCGGCTCCACTTCGGGCAGGGTGCGGGCAGCGGGCAAAAATTGCAGCCGCGCCACCGTCTGCTGCCCGGCAAACACCTGCACCCCCTCCAGTTCGATCGTCTGGAAGCCAGTCATCTCCGCCCGCAGCTGGTACACCGCATAGGGGCGCACCGTGGTGTTGGCTTCATCCAGGCTGTAGGCTTCGTCCGGGGCAGTCAGCACCAGTTCCGGGGCGGAACCGACATCGTTGGTGGTCAGGCGTGCAATCTGTGTTCCCGCTTCGTTCAGCACCAGCACCGTCACGCCGGGCAGCGGCGCAGCGTTTTCGGCCAGTGCTGTATACACTTGCAAGGTTCCACTTGGCATAAAAACACCTCCTGCACTACCCTATGCCGCAATGCGGCGGGGCGTGCAGGAGGTGTTTTGTTAGGGCAATACCGCATAATTCTAAGTGCCGATACGGCGAGCGAGGTGCGGCAGCTGCTAAGCCAAAAGCGCAGATAATACTGGATGCTGCAAAGGTGAGCGCCGCCAGTGGCGGAAACAGCGAACCGAAGCAGGGGCAGCGGTCGCAGCGTGCGAGGGGCTTTTGCCCCGAAGCACGATGCGGGTACCGCAACCCGACATTATCGAGCATTTTGGCAACGCAGATGCCGTGCCGCAGCTGCCGGAGCGGTGCTTAAGCCGCAAGGCGGGAATTGTGCGGTGTTGCCTTAGAGTTTTACTATTTGGGGTTACTGCGGTTCTTTGGCAAAGAACTCTTTCACCAGCTTGGCCACCGTTCCGGAAAGCAGCAGCAGCGCGATCAGGTTGGGGATGGACATCAAGCCGTTGAAGGTATCCGCAATGCTCCACAGCAGGCCCAGGTCCACGGTAGCGCCCAGGATGGCAACAAAGGAGTAAACGACCAGGAAAGGCCGCACCACTTTGTCGGTGTGGAAGAGATACTCAATGCAGCGGGAGCCGTACAACCCCCAGCCGATGATGGTAGAAAATGCAAAGCAGCACAGCGCCACCGCCGTGAACAGCGATGCCCAGCCGCCATAGGTGAGGGTAAAGCCGGAGATGGTCAGCTCCGCACCGGCGGCCTGGCCGTAATGGACCGACGTGCCGCTGCACAGGATGACCAGCGCCGTCAGGGTACAGATCACAATGGTATCGGCAAATACTTCAAAGATGCCGAACACGCCCTGCTTGACCGGCTTTTTGGTGTCAGCGCAGGCATGGGCAATGGAGCCGGTGCCAAGGCCTGCTTCGTTGGAAAATATTCCGCGGGAAACACCTTTCTGCATGCTCAGGAACAAGCTGCCCACTGCGCCGCCGGTAAAGGCCGCCGGGTTGAACGCCCCCGCCACAATGGAGGTGAAGACCTCCGGAAGACGCGGCAGGTTGAGCAGCACCACACCCAGAGCCAGCACCACATAGGTCAGCGCCATAAAGGGCACCAGCTTTTCGCTGACACTGCCAATGCGCTTCACGCCGCCCAGCAGCACCAGCGCCACCAGCATGGCCACTACAATGCCGATGACCAGGTTGACGGTTGCCATAGCTTTATCGCTCACAACGGCATACTGGTTCAGGGCGGCATCAATGGCGGTGATAATGGTGTTGACCTGTGTGGCGTTGCCGGTGCCGAACACCGTCAGCACGCCGAACAGAGCATAAATGGCGGCCAGCCAGCGCCAGTGTTTGGCAAGGCCATTTTTGATGTAATACATCGGGCCGCCCACCAGCTCGCCATTGGCATTGCGCTCCCGGAAGTGTACCGCCAGCGTGACCTCCGAAAATTTGGTGCACATGCCCAGCAGGGCGGAACACCACATCCAGAACACCGCGCCCGGCCCGCCGATGGCAATAGCCCCCGCCACACCGGCAATGTTGCCGGTACCCACGGTGGCCGCCAGCGCGGTACACACCGCCTGGAAGGGGGTCATTGCACCATCGGAAGCATCCCGCTTGCGGAACATGCGTCCAATCGTGGTTTTGATGGCATAGGGGAATTTGCGGATCTGGATAAAGCCGGTGCGCACACTGAGCAGCAGCCCCACGCCGATGATGCACACCATGGCGGGAACGCCCCAGATAAAGTTGTTGACTGCCTGGTTGACAGCCGCGATCGTTTGCAGCATATGTTGTACCCTTACTTTCCCTTACAAATCTCGTAATCTTTACATTATACCGAAAAAACTGTTCCCTGTCCAGTTTTTGCCGCCCGGTTTACGAGGTCTGCACGCAAAAAATGTTGCTCCTTGCGTTATACGATTTGTTTTGCGTTGCATTGCATGACAAATCGTATAATTCAAGGCATAAATACAGCCCGTATTCCGGCTGCTTGGGGCGGAATGCGGGCTGTATCATTGAAGCAAGACTTTTTCTGTTTGATCTAAGGCAACACCGCATAATTCTAAGTGCCGATACGGCGAGCGAGGTGCGGCAGCTGCTAGGCCAAAAGCGCAGATAATACTGGATGCTGCAAAGGTGAGCGCCGCCAGTGGCGGATACAGCGAACCGAAGCAGGGGCAGCGGTCGCAGAGTGCGAGGGGCTTTTGCCCCCGAAGCACGATGCGGGTACCGCAACCCGACATTATCGAGCATTTTGGCAACGCAGATGCCGTGCCGCAGCCGTCGGAGCGGTGCTTAAGCCGTAAGGCGGGAATTGTGCGGTGTTGCCATAACTCAGCTTGGAGGAAACAAGCTTGATGAAAAGGCTTTGGGGAAAATTGAAGGATTACTCCTTGACTGCCTGGAATGCCTGCTCCAAATCGGCGATCAGGTCGTCGGCATTCTCGGTACCGATGGACAGGCGGATGGTGTTCTGGTAGATGCCCTGGTCCAGCAGTTCCTGCTCGCTGAGCTGGCTGTGGGTGGTGGTGGCCGGGTGGATGACCAGGCTCTTAACGTCAGCAACGTTAGCCAGCAGGCTGAAGATCTTCAGGTGGTCGATGAACGCATGAGCTTCCTTCACACCGCCCTTGATCTGGAAAGTGAAGATGGAAGCACCGCCGTTGGGGAAGTACTTCTGGTACAGCGCATGATCCGGGTGATCCGGCAGGCTGGGATGGTTGACCTTTTCCACCTGCGGGTGGTTGGCAAGGTATTCCACGATCTTTTTGGTGTTCTCGGCATGGCGCTCCACGCGCAGGCTCAGAGTCTCAACACCCTGCAGCAACAGGAATGCGTTGAACGGGCTGATGGTCGCGCCGGTATCACGCAGCAGGATGGCACGCACATAAGTTACGAAAGCAGCCGGGCCGGCAGCATCCACAAAGCTGATGCCGTGGTAGCTGGGGTTGGGTGCTGCAATGGCGGGATAGTTGCCGGAAGCAGCCCAGTCGAACTTGCCGCCGTCCACGATGATGCCGCCCAGGGAGGTACCGTGGCCGCCGATGAACTTGGTGGCGGAGTGAACAACGATGTCTGCGCCGTGCTCCAGCGGGCGGATCAGGTACGGGGTGCCGAAGGTGTTATCCACAACAACCGGCAGGCCGTGCTTGTGGGCGATCTCTGCGATAGCGTCCAGATCGGGGATATCAGAGTTGGGGTTGCCCAGGGTTTCCAGGTAGACCAGGCGGGTGTTCTCCTGGATGGCATCCTCAATCTCTTTCAGGTTGTGGGCATCCACAAAGGTAGCGGTGATGCCAAAGTTGGGCAGGGTATGCTCCAGCAGGTTGTAGCTGCCGCCGTAAATGGTCTTCTGGGCAACCACATGGCCGCCGTTCTGGGCCAGGGCCTGGATGGTGTAACTGATAGCGGCAGCACCGGAAGCAACAGCCAGGCCCGCCACGCCGCCTTCCAGGGCAGCGATGCGCTTTTCCAGCACATCCTCGGTGGGGTTGGTCAGACGGCCGTAAATGTTGCCGGCATCGGTCAGGCCAAAGCGGGCAGCTGCGTGGGCAGAGTTGTTAAATACGTAAGAAGTGGTCTGATAGATGGGAACGGCGCGGGCGCCGGTAGCCGGATCGGCCTCTTCCTGGCCAACATGGAGCTGAAGCGTTTCAAAATGCAGTTTGTTCTCAGACATTGTAATTCCCTCCAAAATTTTGCGGTCAAATTCTCATATCTCAAATTGTTCGGAATGATTTGATAGAAAAAGCGCCCGGTATCCCCGCATTTTCTGCATGCGTCTGGTTACCGGGCGTACTTACCTGTTTCATAAGCCTGGGCGGTCACATTCGGCCCCAAAGCGGTGCCGATACGCCCCCAGCCTGTTGTACAGCCCGGAAGTGTGACATTCGGCCACAGCGGAAGTTTGCGCGCAGCAAAGTGTTAAAAATAGCGTTCATTGTTGTGTGCTCCCTTCCGTTCAAAATCTCAACCAGCGTATTTCCTTTAACATACTAGGCTGGTTGGTATGTGTGTATTATAGCAGTCCCGCCCCCCTACTGTCAACCCTTTCCAACAAAAAAGTGCAAAAAAAGTCCCGCCGCCGGAGTTCCGGCAGACGGGGCAGAGCATATTGGCGTGTTACCGCATTTTATTTCACATAACCCATCAGACTGGGCAGAGCCAGGCTGATCTGCGGCACATAGGTGACCAGCATCAGCACAGCAAAAATCGCGGCAAAATAGGTGATCAGCTGTTTGAACACCGTTTCGATCTTGACGCCGCCGACCTTAACGCCGACAAACAGCGTGGTGCCGACCGGCGGGGTGATGGTGCCGATGCACAGGTTGAAAATCAGCATGATGCCAAAATGGATGGTGTTCATGCCCAAAGCCTGGCAGACCGGCAAAAAGATGGGGGTAAAGATCAGGCAGGCAGGGGTCATATCCATAAAGGTGCCAACCACCAGCAGGATGATGTTAATGAGGAACAGGATCACATACCTGTTGCTGCTGATGGAAAGCAGGGCGCTGGACACCAGGGACGGGATGTTGGTGAACGCCATGACCCAAGACATGATGCTGGACACGCCGATCAGGAAGATGATGATGCCGGTCATCTCGGCACTTTCGCGCAGGATCTTGGGGATTTCTTTCAGTTTGATGGATTTATAGCCAAACAGGGAGAGCAGCAGGCTGTATACAACGGCCACAACGGAACCTTCGGTTGCGGTGAACACACCGCCGATGATGCCGCCGATGACAATGATAATGAGCAGCAGCGCCGGGATAGCCTGCAAGATGGTGTGAATGGCCTCCTTAAAGGTAAAGGAAGTCTTGCTGCGGTAGCCGTGCTTTTTGGCAAAAAAGTAGATTACGATCATGCAGGCCAGACCCCACAGGATACCGGGCAGGTAGCCGGCCATGAACAATGCGGCAACTGAAGTGCCGCCGGACACCAGCGAGAAGGTGATCATAACGTTGCTGGGAGGGATCAGCAGACCGGTGGGGGCGGTGGCAATGTTGGCGGCAGCGGAGAAGTTGGGGTCATAGCCTTCTTCTTTTTCGATGGGGCCGATGATGGAACCCATGGCGGAAGCAGCAGCCGTGCCAGAGCCGGAGATTGCGCCAAACAGCATGTTGGCAATCACGTTGGTCTGTGCCAGGGCGCCAGGGGCGCGGCCGGTGATGAGCTTGGCCAGGTTGATCAGGCGGACCGCAATGCCGCCTTTATTCATAATATTGCCGGCCAGGATAAAGAACGGGATTGCCAGCAGGCTGAACATGGAAATACCGGAGAAAATGCGCTGCGCGCCGGTAACAACGGCGACTTCAAGGTCCATAATGGGCAGGATGGCAACCACGGACGAAATGCCGAGCGCCACCGCGATGGGCACGCCTGCGATCAGCATAATGACCAGCAGGATCAGGATGATCAGCCCGGAAACAAGAGCAATGTTCATTGTGTTTTCCTCCTCATTCTGCGCTGGTAGAGCTGTGTTCTTCCACGCTGTCGGTGGCAAGGTCAATGATGTTCAGTACCGAATACACCACGATCAAAGCACCGGACAGCGGCAGAACGGTGTACACCGTGCCCATGGGGATGCCCAGAGAAGCTGTGACCTGGGTCATGGTCAGCTTCATGATGCTGACACCACCGTACAGCATAACAACGGCAGCCAGCAGCAAGACCAGGCATTCGCTGATGATCTCCAGCACCTTGCGCGGGGTGCCGGTGATCTTATCGGCCAAAAAGCCCATCCGCATATGGTCGCGCTTGCCAAACACCAGCGCGCTGGAAAGCAGGGCCATCCAGGTAAAGCTGTAGGTCAGCAGTTCTTCCGAAACGGTGGAGGGGCGGCCAAAGAAATAGCGTGTCACGATCTGGTAGGTGCCAACCACGACCATGGCGGCAAACAGCAGGGCGCAGACCCAGCTCAGGACGGTATCCAGCCCATGGCGGAACTTATGTAAAGATTTCATTGTGCGCTGCCCTCCTCATATTCTGCATTGATGGCCTGGATATGGTCATACAGGTCCTGGATGTCCGGGTTGGCATCCAGCATTTCCTGCTGCACATTGCTGACCTTATTGCTGAACTCGCTGATATCCACATCAATAAAGGTCACGCCCATATCATTCTCGGCAATCTGCTTGGCTTCCTCCACCTGGTCATCCCAGCAGGAAAGCTCTTCCTCGGTGGAAAGGCGGGCGGCCTCCTTGAAGACAGCCAGCTCTTCCTCGGACAGGCTGTTCAGGAATTTCAGGTTGCCAACCAGCATATCCGGCACCATCTGGTGCTTGGTGTAGGAGAAATACTTGGCAACTTCGCCGTGCTTGTTGTTGGTCAGGGCCAGCTCGTTGTTCTCCGCACCGTCAATAACATGCTGCTGGATGGCTGTGTACACATCGCCGAAGCTCAGCGGAGTGGCGGCAGCGCCAAAGGCCTGCACCATCTTAACGCTGGCGGGGCTCTGCTGCACGCGGATCTTCAGACCTTTCAGGTCATCGGGGGTATAAATGGGAGTAGTTGCATAGAAATTGCGGGTACCGGCATTATACCAGGTCATCACGCGGAAACCGGCTTCATCGGTGGAATCATACACGTTTTCCATGTAATCGGTATCATTCATGACGGCATGGTAAGCTTCTTCTGAGGTGAACAGGTAGGGCATGCTGAAAATCTCGTACACATCGGCAAAGGTTTCCAGGTTGGCGGTACCGGCCACGACAAAGTCAATCGCGCCGGTCTGGGTCAGCTCGATGGCTTTCTGGGCAGAGCCAAGCAGCTCATTGGGGAAGATCTGAACCTCGTATTTATTGCCCAGGTTGGCTTCCACATATTCTTTGAACTTGAGCAGGCCAAGGTGTTCGGGGTGGGTTTCGGACTGTGCATGAGAAATGCGAATGATGCGCTTGCCGCCCGTCAGTGAGCCGGAACAACCGGTTGCCGCTGCCAGCATAACGCCGCAGATGCCCACGCACAGCATTTGCTTGAGGTATTTCATGGGGGTTCCTCCTTCTTTATATTCCGCTGGGCCGGCCCGCAGCGCACAGCACGCCGCAGTGTTTGCTCATAACCCATTGATTCTAATTAGCATTATATGTTTTATTTTTAGCTTTGTAAATATCACATTATTGTAAAATGTAACGTAAACATATGTTTATTTTTGTGTATTCTGATTTCGCAAGGTTTTTTCGCACGTATTTTGCGCATGTAATTTTATTATCAAGCGATTTTTGCTTTATCTTTTTCTTTATATATAAGGGCCATATAGGAGTCCGGCGCAGCGGAGGCGCTGGCGCTGCGCCCCGGCCCTATCGTTTGGCGGCATAAAATAACAGATGCCCCGCCTGCCAAACGGCGGAGCATCTGCTCAGATCACATATTCGTTGCCCGCATCGGGGTACTGCATCAGGTCGGCCAGTGTCACGCTGTCCAGGTATTCGCTGATCATACCGTCCAGCTTGTACCACAGCGGATAGGTGCGGCATTCCGCCATGCGCGGGCAGGCAGGGGCACCTTCTTCCAGGCAGGCAACAGTTGCCAGGCTGCCCTCCGTCAGGCGCAGAATGCTGCCCACGGTGTACGTTTCCGGCGCGCGGGTCAGCTTGTAGCCACCGCCCTTGCCGCGCAGACCTTCCAGAAAGCGCTGCTGGACCAGCACCTTTAAAATGCTTTCCAGATATTTTTCGCTGATCTCCTGGCGCGCTGCAATTTCTTTCAACGGCACATAGCCTTCGCTCTGGTGCTCGGCCAGGTCAATCATAACGCGCAGGGCATAGCGCCCTTTTGTTGATACCATCATAAGTGGATCATCCTCCGTATTTTCTAATACCTAGTATATAACAAGGTTAATGGGAAAACAAGCCTTTGAAAAAATAAAAAAATCAAAATACCCTATTGACAAACGGGTTAATGGGGTTTATAATCCCTATAAACCCAGGCGAAAGGTTGGTAATTAAATATGAAGCGATGTCGAGTCTTGGAGCTGTAACATGAAATCATCCATTCAATTCCAACATTTTATAAATAAAGGCAACGCCGCACAATTCCCGCCTTACGGCTTAAGCACCGCTCCGACGGCTGCGGCACGGCATCTGCGTTGCCAAAATGCTCGATAATGTCGGGTTGCGGTACCCGCATCGTGCTTCGGGGGCAAAAGCCCCTCGCACTCTGCGACCGCTGCCCCTGCTTCGGTTCGCTGTTTCCGCCACTGGCGGCGCTCACCTTTGCAGCATCCAGTATTATCTGCGCTTTTGGCCTAGCAGCTGCCGCACCTCGCTCGCCGTATCGGCACTTAGAATTATGCGGTATTGCCTAAAACATTTTTTGATTTACATAGAGAGAGGGTTCACTATTATGAGTAAGATTTATACCTCCGCAGACCAGCTGATCGGCCATACCCCGCTGCTGGAGCTCACCCACATTGAAGCCGCCGAAGGCCTGGAAGCCAAGCTGCTGGCTAAGCTGGAATACTTCAATCCCGCCGGTTCCGTCAAGGACCGCATTGCAAAGCAATGCTGGACGATGCCGAAGCTGCCGGCAAGCTGAACAAAGATACCACCATCATTGAGCCGACCTCCGGCAACACCGGCATCGGCCTGGCCAGCGTGGCAGCTGCCCGCGGCTATAAGATCATCATTGTCATGCCCGAAACCATGAGCGTGGAGCGCCGCCAGCTGATGAAGGCTTACGGTGCCGAGCTGGTTCTGACTGAAGGCGCCAAGGGCATGAAGGGCGCTATCGCCAAGGCTGACGAGCTGGCGAAGGAGATTCCCAGCGGCTTTGTGGCCGGCCAGTTTGTGAACCCGGCCAACCCGAAGGCTCATTACCAGACCACCGGTCCCGAAATCTGGGAAGACACCGACGGCCAGGTTGACGTTTTTTTGTTGCCGGTGTTGGCACCGGCGGCACCGTGACCGGCGTTGGCACCTACCTGAAAGAGCAGAACCCCAACGTAAAGGTTGTTGCTGTTGAGCCTGCTTCCAGCCCGGTTCTGAGCCAGGGCAAGTCTGGTGCCCACAAGATCCAGGGCATTGGCGCTGGCTTTGTGCCCGATGTTCTGAACACCAAGATCTATGACGAAGTCATCCCCGTTGAGAACGACGACGCTTTTGCCACCGGCAAAAGGTTGGTCATTCTGAGGGCGTACTGGTTGGCATTTCTTCCGGCGCTGCTGTGTGGGCTGGCATCCAGTTGGCAAAGCGTCCCGAAAACAAGGGCAAGACCATTGTTGTTCTGCTGCCCGATACCGGCGACCGTTACCTGAGCACCCCGCTGTTCGCCGACTAATTAGCCATTACACGATTCTCATATCTCCTTACCAAAACAGCTGCTCCCCGCCTTGCGTGGGGAGCAGTTTGTGGTATAATAACAACTAAGGCAATACCGCATAATTCTAAGTGCCGATACGGCGAGCGAGGTGCGGCAGATGCTAAGCCAAAAGCGCAGATAATACTGGATGTCTTATCGAGCATTTTGGCAACGCAGATGCCGTGCCGCAGCCGCCGGAGCGGTGCTTAAGCCGTCAGGCGGGAATTGTGCGGTGTTGCCCTAGATTGGAGCGTATTTCTATGATCCCGACCCCTGAACAGGCTTATGCGCTGGTGTGCGATTATAACGAAGGTGAGTTCCACCGCAAGCACGCCCGCATTGTGGGCGATGTGATGCGCTGGTATGCCAACGAGCTGGGCTATGGTGCCGAAGCGGATTTCTGGCAGACCGTGGGCATCCTGCATGATCTGGACTTTGAGCAGTGGCCGGAACAGCACTGCACCAAAGAGCAGGAGCTGATGCGGGAAAAAGGCATTGATGAGCGCATCATCCACGCAACGGCCAGCCACGGCTGGAACCTGACGGTGGATATTAAGCCGGAGCACGAAATGGAAAAGGTGCTGTATGCCGCCGACGAGCTGACTGGTCTGATCGGTGCCTGCGCCATCATGCTGCCCAGCAAGAGCGTGCAGGATCTGGAAGTAAAAAGACTGAAAAAGAAGTTCAAGAACAAAAAGTTTGCCGCCGGGTGCTCCCGTGATGTGATCACCTCCGGTGCAGAACTGTTGGACTGGGACCTCGACACCCTGTTTGAAAGGACGCTGGCTGCCATGAAGGCCAGCGGAAATGTGGACTGAATGGCAGAAAAAGTTCTTGTCGCCATGAGCGGCGGCGTTGATTCCAGTGTTGCGGCGTATTTATTGCAGCAGCAGGGCTATGAGTGCATCGGCGTTACCATGCGCCTGTATGAAAACGAAACAGCAGGCATCCCCCGCGGGCACACCTGCTGCTCACTGGACGATGTGGAGGATGCCCGTGCCGTTGCCTATGACCTGGGCATGCCCTACTATGTGCTGAATTTTACGGAAGAGTTTGACGAAAAAGTCATCCGCAAATTTGTGCAGGTCTACCAGAACGGCGGCACCCCCAACCCCTGCATTGATTGCAACCGCTACCTGAAATTCGACCACCTGCTGAACCGTGCGCGGGAGCTGGGGTGCGATTATATCGCCACCGGCCACTATGTGCAGCGCTGGCAGGATGAAAACGGCCGCTGGGGGCTGCGCAAGAACGATGACCCCGGCAAGGACCAGAGCTATGTACTTTACTCTTTAACGCAGGACCAGCTGGCCCACACGCTGTTCCCCCTGGGCGGCATGCACAAGGACGCCGTGCGCGCCATTGCCGAGGAACAGGGGCTTTGCAATGCCCGCAAGCATGACAGCCAGGACATCTGCTTTGTGCCGGACGGCGATTACGCCGCCTTTTTGGAGCGCTATACCGGCCAGCCCATGCAGCCCGGCAATTTTGTAGACGAGCAGGGCCATGTGATCGGCCGGCACAAGGGGGCCGCGCGGTACACCATCGGCCAGCGCAAGGGGCTGGGCATCAGCGCCGAAACGCGGCTGTTTGTTTCCGGCAAGAACATGGCGGAAAACACCGTGACGGTGGGGCTGGAAAGTGCGCTGTTCCACTCATCCTTACTGGCGGACGAGTGGAACTGGATCGCCGCACCGCCCGCCGTGGGCCAGCCGCTGCCCTGCACGGCCCGCACCCGCTACCACCAGCCGGAACGCCCGGCCACCGCTACCCTGCTGCCGGATGGCCGCGTGCGGGTGGATTTTGCCGCCCCCCAGCGCGCCATTGCCCCCGGCCAGGCCGTTGTGCTGTACAACGGCGAAAGCGTAATCGGCGGCGGAACGATTCTGAATGTGGAATAATCTCTGATAGGCACACCCCTGGGAATCTGTCATGATTCCCAGGGGTGTATTTTTATTTTATGGCAGCACCGCACAATTCCCGCCTTGCGGCTTAAGCACCGCTCCGGCAGCTGCGGCACGGCATCTGCGTTGCCAAAATGCTCGATAATGTCGGGTTGCGGTACCCGCATCGTGCTTCGGGGGCAAAAGCCCCTCGCACTCTGCGACCGCTGCCCCTGCTTCGGTTCGCTGTTTCCGTCACTGGCGGCGCTCACCTTTGCAGCATCCAGTATTATCTGCGCTTTTGGCTTGGCATCTGCCGCACCTCGCTCGCCGTATCGGCACTTAGAATTATGCGGTATTGCCTTATCTTCAAGTAGGAATACCGGTTCTTGGATTTTCTACTTATTTCGTATCTTTACGATTTTTTCAACGCCAGAACGCATAGGCCGCATATCCGTTGCCAAGCGGCTCGATGCTGAAGTGATACCAGGTACACAGCCCTACAATGGCCAGAGCTGCCACGATCACCAGTACCACTGCCAATGTAAGTTTCTTTGAAAAAATTTTCTTGATGTTATCCAAAAGTTCTTTCATACTGTCCCCTTCCTGTTTTACTGTAAAATTGCCGGATTTTCGCCAGATTTTTATTTTGGCTCTTTCCTCCTTTCTTTTCTGTCATCATAGCAGGCCGCATGTACTTTGTCAACAATATTATTCTATAAATAGTATTTACGTCATATAATATCAGGGGTATACTGGAAGTATCCTGAACTGTCAGAAAGGGTTTGCTTGTGGGTGTTACAGAGAATTTGAAGCGCGGTGTAACCGAGCTTGTGCTGCTGGGGTTATTGACCCAGCAGGATATGTATGGATACGAAATGGCGCAGGCCCTGCGCGATCGGAGCAGCGGGAAGTTTGTTCTGCTGGAAACTTCTATGTATCCCACCCTTTACCGCCTGCAGGACCACCACTATATCTCCTCGTATGAAGAGCTGGTCGGCAGGCGGCGGAAACGCACCTATTACCATATTGAGCCCGCCGGAACGGTCTACTATCAAAAAATTCTGGCAGAATACCTGACCGCACAGGAGGGTATCCAGGCCATCTTAAAAAGCTGCACAGAGAAAGGAAGCCCCGAATGAAGATTCCTGCACAACAAAACGGAAATCCGCTGGCAGCCTGTTATTGCAGTCAGCTGGATAAAGCGTTATCTGAGGTCAACTATGCCAAACCGCTAAAGCGTCAGTTTTTAAGCCAGATGCAGGATTCGCTGTGCAACTATCTGGAAGCCCATCCGGATGCCCGCCTGGAAGATCTGTACGCCGCTTTTGGCACCCCGCAGGAAGCCGCAGACTCTGCCCTGCTCAACATGGATTCCGACCAAATCAAAAAACAGCTGAAAACAAGCCAGCTGTTCCATTTTCTGTTTGCGGTCGTTATCGCCATCCTTGTCATGGTCGTGGTTTACCGGTTGGGCGCACTCGCCATCAACCGCTATGTCAGCCAGCCATATATTATTGAGAGCCCTGCCGCCGTGATCACCGGCCCTTTGCCGACGGACACACCTTAATTTCAAAAACTCTTATCATAACAAAAACCGCGGGTGCTCTGTTTTTGGCAGGGCGCCCGCGGCAGTTTATTTTGTTATTTTAGGCAATACCGCATAATTCTAAGTGCCGATACGGCGAGCGAGGTGCGGCAGATGCTAAGCCAAAAGCGCAGATAATACTGGATGTCTTATCGAGCATTTTGGCAACGCAGATGCCGTGCCGCAGCCGCCGGAGCGGTGCTTGAGCCGTTAGGCGGGAATTGTGCGGTGTTGCCTTTACTTTTTCAGGAATTTCAGCAGCGGAACGGTGACAAGGGTTGCCACAATGCCGCAGCCAACGGCTTCGATCAACGCCTGCACGCCGACAAAGGCGCAGACGAACAGGAACGGGTTGGTGGTGCCGAAGGTTGCGCAGAGAGACTGCACATACTCGGTATTAAAAAAGAACACGCACAGCGAAAGCATGAACCAGAAGGTGTTCAGCAGCGGCGTTGCCACAGCGCCCACGGCGCAGCACAGCTTGGTGTTTTTGGGCAGCAGCTTTTTGATGCCAATGTACACCCAACCGGCGCAAAGCCCCACCAGAACGCGGGCCACAAAGCAGGTAATAAAGGTGCCCACCGGGCTGGCCTGCAGCATGGCGGCGCTCATCACACTGGGGGTGCGCAGGGCCGAAACAAAGCTGGTTGTGCCAAAAACACCGCCAAGGATGGCACCCGCAACAGGGCCAAGCGTCATGGCGCCGATGGCAACCGGGATGGTAAGCAGCGACATGGACAGCGGCCCGACCTGCAGATAGCCCAGCGGCGTATAGTTCATGACAAGCAGAACGGCGACCAGCAAGGCAAGCTGGGTCAGCCAACGGGTGTTGGTACGGTTTTTCATATTCAATTTCCTCCTGCTGCCGTCTTTTCTTCAAAGTACAGCGCATATTCGGGGGCAGGGCTTTCCTGCCCGCCTGTGCAAGTATACGCTGTTTAGGCGGCAAATGCAAGCATTTTGGGCAAAATGGAAATCAAATTGCGGGTAGCTGCCTGCGACACGCTGCATAAATATGCCAAGCAAAAGAATATTTATGCAAAAAATTCTTGCATTTTGCCGCGCACTGTGCCATAATAGACTGTATTCCATTACTTTGCTGCCGGGCTTTGCCCGGCTGAGGATACCGATTGACAGGAGGAAGACCCCATGAACCTGAAAGGCAGAGATTTTTTGACCCTTCTGGATTACACCCCGGAAGAAATTGCATATCTGGTGGACCTTGCCGCCGAGCTGAAAGCCAAAAAGAAGGCAGGCGTTCTGCACGATGTACTGTGCGGCAAAAACGTTGCGCTGATCTTTGAAAAAACTTCTACCCGCACCCGCTGCTCCTTTGAGGTTGCCGCCCACGACCTGGGCATGGGCTCCACCTATCTGGACCCAACGGGCAGCCAGATCGGCAAAAAGGAATCCATTGCCGACACCGCCCAGGTGCTGTGCGGCATGTTTGACGGCATTGAGTACCGCGGCTATGGCCAGGAGATTGTGAACGAGCTGGCCAAGTATTCCACCGTACCGGTATGGAATGGCCTGACCAATGAGTTCCACCCCACCCAGATTCTGGCTGACTTTTTGACGATCAAAGAGCACTTTGGCAAGCTGGCCGGGCTGAAATTCGCTTACATGGGCGATGCCCGCTACAACATGGGCAACTCCCTGATGATTGGCTGCGCCAAGATGGGCCTGCACTTTGTTGCCTGTGCCCCCAAGGCGTACTGGCCTGCCCCGGAGCTGGTGGAAAAGTGCAAGGCCATTGCCGCCGAAACCGGCGCTACCATCACCCTGAGCGATGACACCGATGCCGTAAAGGACGCCGATGTGGTATACACCGATGTGGGGTAAGCATGGGCGAGCCGGTTGAAGTGTGGGCCGAGCGCATTGAAGCGCTTGCCCCCTATCAGGTAAACACTGAACTGATGGCAAAGGCAAAGCCGACCGCCGTATTCATGCACTGCCTGCCCGCCTATCACGACCACAAGACCGCCGTTGGCAGGGAGATGGGCGAAAAGTTTGGCCGCGACGCCATGGAAGTGACCGATGAAGTGTTCACCGGCCCGCAGTCCATCGTGTTCCAGGAAGCCGAAAACCGGATGCACACCATCAAGGCCGTCATGGCGGCAACGTTGGGCGCGGAGTTTTGAGCGGGGTTGAGCCAAGCACAAGCATAAGGGCAATACCGCATAATTCTAAGTGCCGATACGGCGAGCGAGGTGCGGCAGCTGCTAGGCCAAAAGCGCAGATAATACTGGATGCTGCAAAGGTGAGCGCCGCCAGTGGCGGAAACAGCGAACCGAAGCAGGGGCAGCGGTCGCAGAGTGCGAGGGGCTTTTGCCCCGAAGCACGATGCGGGTACCGCAACCCGACATTATCGAGCATTTTGGCAACGCAGATGCCGTGCCGCAGCTGCCGGAGCGGTGCTTAAGCCGTAAGGCGGGAATTGTGCGGTGTTGCCTAAGATAAAATCGAGAAATCCCCTGCACGGGCGGGCCATTGTTACAGCCTGGCGTGCGGGGGATTTTTTGTATTTTGTAGGGGGGCCATGTGGAAGCTTGTGGTGGATAATGATGCAAAATATACGGCAAGGCCCGGTGTGCGGATTGTCACAAATTTTGTAATGCGCAGCAGGGCAAGGTTGCGGCGTGGTGAGGGCACCCCGCCCTACAGCGCATTTTAACGCTTGCCACGCATTATAAAATACTCTGTAGGGAACGGTCTTGACCGTTCCGGGGCGTTGGGGACGCCGCCCTGCTTACCGCTCAAAGGTTGTGCACAACGTGGTGGACCAGGTTTCGCCGGGGTGCAGGGCGGCGGCGCAGGGGCGGTCCTCCCAGGTTAGGGGGCCGTTTTCCTCGCCGGGCAGGCTGTGCCACGGCTCAATGCAGACAAAGCGGTAGGGCTTTTCCGGCTTGGACCAGATCAGCACATAGGGATAGCCCTCAATGTTGCAGCGCACGGCGCAGCCGGTATCCTTTTCCACAATGGCAAGGTTCTTGCTGCGCAGGTTCAGCATGCAGTGGCTGTCGTAGTCAAACAGGTCATCCGTCAAGGGCACGGTGCGGGTATTGCGGGCCAGATAGTGATAATCGGTACCGTTCAGCAGGCCGTTGGGCAGACAGCTCACGCACAGGGGGCTTTCCAACGCGTCAAAACGGAACTCATAATCCGCAGGGGTGTGGGCATCATCAAATGGGATGGCAAATGCCGGGTGGTAGCCAATGCCGAACCTGAGCTCCGGTTCACTGGGATTATACACCGCCAGGGTGTGGCGCACCGTTTTTTCCACCAGCTCAAAGGTGGAGCGCAGTTCAAACTCATAGGGCCACTTGGCGCGGGTCTCCTCGTTTGCCTGCAAAACCAGGGTCAGGCTTGTCTCGGTCTTGCCCACCAGGGTGTGCTCCACATCGCGGGCAAAGCCGTGCTGGCCGCCGGCATACTCTTTGCCCTTGGCGATCATTTTGCCGCCGGTCAGCTTGCCGGTATAGGGGAACAGGATCGGCGCATGGCGGCCCCAGACGGCAGGGTCCCCGCACCAGAGCATTTCGGCCCCGGTAGCCTTGTTGACAACGCTCACAGCCTCGGCACCATGGGTATCCACCGTCAGGCGCAGGTATTCGTTTTCAATGGTATACTGCATAATATTCCATCCTATTCTTTGGCAATACCGCATAATTCTAAGTGCCGATACGGCGAGCGAGGTGCGGCAGATGCCAAGCCAAAAGCGCAGATAATACTGGATGCTGCAAAGGTGAGCGCCGCCAGTGGCGGAAACAGCGAACCGAAGCAGGGGCAGCGGTCGCAGAGTGCGAGGGGCTTTTGCCCCCGAAGCACGATGCGGGTACCGCAACCCGACATTATCGAGCATTTTGGCAGCGCAGATGCCGTGCCGCAGCTGCCGGAGCGGTGCTTAAGCCGCAAGGCGGGAATTGTGCGGTGTTGCCCTTTGTAAATTTTTACCGCAGGAAGGTCTTATCTGTATTATACAGCGCCCGCCACAAAAAGGAAAGAAGATTCTTGACCGGCTTTTCTGCACCGTGGTTTTATGGTATGATGGTAGCAGAAATTTCGCCCCGCAAAGGAGGTGCGCACCATGCTGCCCAAAGCCAAAACCGTTTATTTCCATGTAGATGTCAACTCCGCCTTTTTGTCTTGGACGGCCATCCAGCACCTGGCCAACGGCGAAACGCTGGACCTGCGCACCGTGCCCGCCGTGGTGGGCGGAGATGAGGAAAAGCGCCACGGCGTGGTGCTGGCCAAGAGCATTCCCGCCAAACGGTACGGCATCCAAACCGGGGAATCGCTGTTTATGGCGCGCAGCAAATACCCCAATTTGATCGTTGCCGCGCCGGATTTTGACTGGTATGTAAAAAACAGCAAAGCTATGATCCGCATTTTTGGCGATTACACGCCAGATATTGAGCAGTACAGCATTGACGAAGCCTTTTTGAACATGACCGGCAGCGAGGGACTGTTTGGCCCGCCTTTGCAGGCGGCGCAGACCATCAAGGACCGCATCCACCGGGAGCTGGGCTTTACCGTAAACATTGGCATTGCGCCCAACCGCCTGCTGGCCAAAATGGCATCCGACTTTGAAAAGCCGGATAAAATCCATGTATTAACGCAGGATATGGTGCCACAGAAATTGTGGCCGCTGCCGGTGGGCAATCTGTTCGGCGTGGGGCCAAAGTCCGTCAAGCGGATGCACGAGATTGGCATTTATACCATCGGGGATCTTGCCAACGCGGACGCGGACATCCTGCGCGGGGTGTTCGGCGTGCGGGGGCAGGTGTTCCGGGATTACGCCAACGGCATTGAAAGCGAGCCGATGACCCGCAGCGAGGTGAAGGACAACAGTTACGGCAACAGCGTAACCACTCCGCAGGACCTGAAGCGCCCCGTGGAGGCCGATGCCACCATGCTGGCGCTGTGTGAATCCGTTGCCGGGCGGCTGCGGATGGACGGCAAGACCGCACGGGTCATCACGGTGCAGCTGGTGGATAACGCCTTCCGCCGCAGCAGCCACCAGGTAACGCTGAACAGCCCCACCAACTCTACCGATGTGATTTACCACACCGCGCGGGAGCTGATGCGCCAGATGTGGCCCGACCGCCCAGTGCGCCTTGTTGGGGTGAGCGCCGAAAAGACCGGCACCGACAATTTTGAGCAGCTGGATTTTTTCACCGATCCAGCCAAAACCGATAAACAGGAAAAGCTGGACCGTGCCGCCGATGCCCTGCGCGCTCGCTTTGGCGAGGGTGCCATCCTGCGCGCCAAGCTGCTGCACCCTGACGAGAAAACCACCGCCCCCAAAGCCCTTGGTGCCGCCAAAGCAAGGGACAAGCGCAAGGGGAACTGTAAAGCAGGCGGATACTCGGCAAGAGAAAAGGTGTTTTATGGAATTTAATGAAAAGCTGCACCGCCGCATCCGCTGGCCGGCTGTTCTGCACATTCTTCTTCCCCTGCTGGCGGCATTCACCGCCCTTATGGTTGTGGGGCGGCTGATTTCCGGCGTGCACTGGCTGAGTGATATTATCGGAAGCATTCTGCTCAGTGCCGGGCTGGTTTTGCTGTATGCCGGCTGCCAAAACCGATTGACTGCATGAAAAAAGCAGAGTATGCGCTTTTTGCATACTCTGCTTTGGTTTTTGTTCAACGATTTTCCGGTCAATTACCCGTGCAGAACGCTGCGCAGCTGAGCCAGCAGGGTTGCCTGGTATTCGGGACTGAAAGTGCCGTGCAGCAGTTTGGGCAGGGCTTCTTCCTGCAAACGGCGCCAGCTTTCGGCTTCGCGGCCGGGCAGAATGGGCACAAAGGAAACGCCGTTTGCAGCGGCTGCCTGGGCATCGCCCATGGCATCGCCCACCATGACCACCTTGCGGCTTTCATACCCGCAGGCCAGCATGGAGGCAATGGAGTTTGCCTTGCTGCCAACCTCCTGGCCAAAGATCACATCGGCATGGGTGGCAAGGCCGTAACGCGCCCACTCGCTGGCGATAGCGCTTTCATTGGCGGCGGAAACCACCGCCACATCGGCCACGGTGTGCAGCTGATGCAGGCTGTATTCCACGCCGGGGAACGGCTTAAAGGTAGGTTCCAGGGCCTGAATGCGGCGGTTGCAGGCGTTATTCCACTCCTGCAGCTTGCGCAGGGCCAGGCTGCCGCTGCGCAGAACTTCCTGCTGCAGGCTTGCGGTGGAAAATTCCGATGCGGTGGAAACCCACGCGGCGATATCTTCACTGCCGGGAACATCGATGCCACGGTTTTTCAGGCGGTCAAAAATCAGCACCGCACTTTCAAAGCGGGAAATCCCGCGGGTGATGCTGTTCAGGTTGATCTCTTCCCACGCGGTGGTAATAAAATCAGTGTGGGCTTCCAGGCCAAACACACGGATCAGCTCTGGGCAGAACACCGAGCAATGCTTGATGCGCACCGTATCCATGACGCAGCCGTCTGAATCCATACAGACAAGAAAATCCCGTTTGCGGATAAAATCAGTCAATGCGTTTGCCATACAAGAACCCCCTCTATGTTATCAATCGCAAAACCTCACATGCGGCATGCGGCGCTTTCCCGCGCTCTGCCGTTAACTCTTATCATACCAGAAAGCAGCAAATTTTTGCAAGCGTTTTTGTAAGGTTTTACACTTTTATGACAATTTTCTTTCAGCGACAACTTGCCCCTCCTTCCCCCTCGGTCTCACTCAGTGCCTGGCCGATGGGCTTGTTTACCAGCAGGGTTGCCATACCGTCCGCCGGGGTGGGCTGCTTGTTGATGACCACCAGGTCATCCCCGCGGAAATAGCGGATCAGCCCCGCCGCCGGGTAAACGGCCAAGCTGGTGCCGCCCACGATCAGCATATCCGCCCTGCGGATGGCGCTCACCGCACCCTCAATGGTGGCTTCGTCCAGGCCCTCCTCATACAGGACCACATCCGGTTTTACAATGCCGCCGCAGTCCGTGCAGCGGGGCACACCGTCCCCCTTGCCGCCGGCTTCCTCGATAAAACTGACGGGGTAGAACTTGCCGCAGCGGGTGCAGTAGTTGCGCAAGGTGGAACCGTGCAGCTCATACACGGTTTTACTGCCCGCTGCCTGGTGCAGGCCATCAATATTCTGGGTGACAACGGCTTTTAATTTACCTTCCCGCTCCAGTTTGGCCAGCCGCAGGTGGGCAGCATTAGGCTTGGCCCCATGCACAATGAGCTTTTGGCGGTAGAAATCAAAAAATTCTGCGGTGTGCTGCTCATAAAATGTGTGGGACAGCATGGTTTCGGGCGGGTACTTGAATTTTTGGTGGTAGAGCCCGTCCACCGAGCGAAAATCTGGGATGCCGCTTTCCGTCGAAACCCCTGCGCCGCCAAAAAACACGATGTTCTGATGTGCTTGGATCAGCCGTTCCAGTTCCGGTACCATGGTGCCGCCCCTTTCGTTTTATCGTGGAATGCTTTATAATAAAAGATATGGAACCATCCTGTTAGGGTGTATCTGAAAAGTCGAAAATTCAGTTTATTTCTACAAACACAGCCGGATTTTGCGTTAAAAAGCCTTGAAGCCGCAAAGGATTCCCGCAGCTCTTTGCCTTACATCCTGCTTGTGTTTGCGAAATATCCGTCATTTTCTTTGTTTTCAGATGTACCTTAGATACTTTTTACTATACATCTTTTACGCCAAAACGTAAAGGGGGAAACCGCTGATGCATGAGCTGAATCAACACAAGATCGCCGCCCTGCTGCCGCAGCGCAGGGCGCAGAGCAACAAGGGCAATTACGGCAGTGTGGCTGCCGCAGCGGGCAGCCTTGCTTACCGGGGGCTGCCGCCCTTTGTGTGGAGAGTGCGCTGCGCACCGGGGCCGGGCTGGTGTACCTTGCCAGCGTGGAGCCGGTAATCCAGTTGGTGCTGACCCGCACGCCGGAATGCTGTGCCCTGCCCTGCCGCACCGACGCGGACGGCGGGATTCTGGCCGCAGATGCCGCCGCCGTGCGCCAGCGCTTTACGGAAAAGCCTGCGGTCCTGCTGGCTGGGCCGGGGCTTGGCCCCAGTGCGGCACGTATCTTGAACGCCCTTCTGACGGCGGATGCCAAGTGGAAAGCCGCCGTGCTGGATGCGGACGCCCTGAATGCACTGGCTGCCGGGGAGCTGGGGCAGTTCCCGCTTTTGCCCACCAATACCGTGCTGACCCCGCACCCCGGCGAGGCAGCCCGCCTGCTGGGGTGCAGCGTGGCGCAGATCCAGACTGACCGCCCCGCCGCCGCGCAGGAGCTGGCGGAGCGGTATGGCTGCGTTGCGGTGCTGAAAGGTTCCGGCACGCTGATTGCCGCACCGGGGCGCGAGATGCTGCACAACCCCACCGGAAATCCCGGCCTGGCCCGCGGCGGCAGCGGGGATGTACTGGCTGGAATGCTGGCTGCCCTGCTGGCCCAGGGGTTAGCGCCCTTTGACGCCGCAGCCTGCGCGGTATGGCTGCATGGCGCCGCTGCGGACTGCTGCGCCGCCCACACCAGCCAGCTGACAATGCTGCCACATGATATTTTAACGGATCTTGCGGATGTTGTGAAGGAGCTTACAGGGAGATAATAAATAAGGCAGTGCTGCCAGGCAAAGGACAGCACTGCCTTTTTATGGTTTGGTTTTTGCATGATTCCGGGGGTGAAATATTAAGGCAACACCGCACAATTCCCGCCTGACGGCTTAAGCACCGCTCCGGAGCATTGCCTTTACAAAAATCTTCGACAAGCATCTGTTTCCTTATTCCATTCTTCGCACGCTGAGGACAAGGCCCTGTTTATCCCAGCCAAAATCCGCCACGGCGCCGCCGCGCTCCAAAAGGCGCGGCAGGGCGGGGTCCTGCAAGTGTACGCGGCGCACCGTGCTGCCGCGGCCCACCGGGGTGTGGGCCGCAAACACCAGCAGCTGCTGGCTGTCCAGCGGCACCACAGCGCGCAGGGTAAGGCCAGATACCAAATATTGGGCGCATAGTTCCTCGCCGTCCGGGGTGGGGGTCAGCGGCAGGGCGGCCCAGATATGGTAGCTGGCGCAGCGCTGTTTGGCCAGCCCCAGCGCCATGGCCAAAAAGCGCCGCACCGGCAGGTACTGCGCGGTAAAGGCGGGCGGTGCCAGCACAATGCCCTGGCCGTCCGCCCCAAAGCCAGCTGCGCGCAGCGCGAGCGCCAGATGGCTTTGGCCAAACATGGGCAGCATGCCCATGGCGGCCTGTAACGTGTCGGTTCCGGCATAGTCCCCCAGAACGGCATTGGTCTGCAGCAGCGCGGCGGTATCGGGGCCGCCGGGGGTGCCGCAGGCGGCGCACAGCTGATCCATTGCAGGTGCATCCTGCGGGGTAAGCAGCTGCGCGTGGAACACATCAAGATTGGTTTCGGTCATCAATAACAATGGAATACCCTCCCATACCGCCCGCCGGGCACGGCAGGCGGTGAATTTGCATCCCTATTGTATGATGCCGTCGCCAGCAAAAATGCGCGAAACCTGCAAAAAGGTTCCGCGCATTTTTCGTTTGGCTTTATCGGGTTTTGTTATGGCAATACCGCACAATTCCCGCCTGACGGCTTAAGCATCGCTCCGACGGCTGCGGCACGGCATCTGCGTTGCCAAAATGCTCGATAATGTCGGGTTGCGGTACCCGCATCGTGCTTCTGGGGCAAAAGCCCCTCGCACTCTGCGACCGCTGCCCCTGCTTCGGTTCGCTGTTTCCGCCACTGGCGGCGCTCACCTTTGCAGCATCCAGTATTATCTGCGCTTTTGGCCTAGCAGCTGCCGCACCTCGCTCGCCGTATCGGCACTTAGAATTATGCGGTATTGCCTTATGGCTTTTTGTTACCGTTTTACGCCGGTTGCGGGGTCAAAATAATAGGTCATACCGTCAATGGTGGTTGTACCTTTGGCCATGGCACCGGTGACGGGGTCAAAGTAGTAGGTGCCGTTTTCGTTGGTGTTCCAGCCTTTGATCATCTGGCCGTTGGCATCATACCGCACCCATTTGCCGCCGCTGGATTCCTGATAGACATCCTTGCTGACGGCTTTTGCACCCTGCTGCACGTTATCCAGCCAGTACCAGCCGTTGCTGGCGGGGTCGTAAATTTCTTTGCCGCGGTAGGCTGCATTGTTGGGGTCATAGCCCTGGCGCTTGCCGCCCTCGTACCAGTAATCTTTGCCGTTTATGTGCTTCCATGCGCAGTTCAGGCCAATACCGGTCACCGTATCAAAGCAGCAGGGCAGGCCGTCGATCGTTGCATCACCCTTGGTCATGGCACCGGTGACAAGGTCAAAGTAATAGGTACCGTCATCGTTGGTATCCCACCCTTTGATCATATGGCCGTTGGCATCATAGCGCACCCATTTGCCGCCGTTGGATTCCTGATAGACATCCTTGCTGACGGCTTTTGCGCCGCCCTGCTTGGCGTCCAGCCAGTACCAGGCGTCGGAATCAGGGTCGTAAATCTCTTTGCCGCGGCCGGTGGTGCCCTGCTTTACGCCGTTTTCGTACCAGTAGTCCTTGCCGTTCACGGTTTTCCAACCGGTATAGCCGCTGGCAGGGGTTGCGGTGGGTTTCACAGGGGTAGCGGTAGGTGTAGCAGTCGGCTTGACCGGCGTTGCAGTGGGGGTCGCCGTAGGCTTAACCGGCGTTGCGGTAGGCACAGCAGTCGGGGTTGCGGTGGGGACTGGGATATCCCTTGTCTTGATATACTGGCGCACATCCTGGTGGTATTCCTGCTGGCTTACGGCATAATAAATGCCATCCCACTGGGCCGCAATGCCGATGCTTTGGAGACTTTCCTTCTTTTTCTCGGTCACTTCATGGCTGGCCGGATCCAGTTCATATTGTTTGATCCAGCTGCTCTGCTCGCACGCTTGTTTGTCCGTGGCGACCAGCAGCGTTCCGTCCAGCGCAATACTGCCGGCAACCACACCCGAATCATCTTCATGCGCCAGGTTGGAATCACAGTCGCCCAGGTCATCACGCCAGAAAAGGCGTTCGCCGGACGCATAGTACCAGTCGCCCCCGCACGGGAAGATTGCACTCTTTTTGTCTTTCCACCAGGTATTTTCATAGGTATCGTCCGTGGCCAGGTTCACGATGTTCTGCGTGCCAAGGTTTTCAAGGTCAAAGGCAACGCTGTCATCGCCGTCATCGTTATGGTTGGTGTTCATCTCCTCTGTGGTACACAGCAGGTGTTTATGCATGCAATATCCCAGCTGATCCGAACCGTCCACCGGGTCATCCCAGGTGCAGTCCACCTGGTACCAGTTCCCGTCCAGCTCGACCATGTTCCACGCATGGCCGATATCTTTACTGGTTACCAGCACACCAGTGATACCCAGCTTGCGCAGGGTAAGGGCATACGTTTTGGCGTAACCGTCACAGACGGCAGTCCCTTCCAGCAGGGCGCCGCGCAGGTTGTGGTCGTCCTGCACATCATCACTAAGGTGTTCCCGGTCATAGGCAATGTTCTGCACCAGCCATTCATGCACATAGAACACCTTTTCCAGATCCGTCTGGCACAGGGTGTTGGCCTGGTCCACCAGCTGGTCCAGCTTTACCTGCATGGCGGCAACATCCTGCGCCGTGCAGTATTCAAGGCCGATTGCCACCGCCAGCCCGGTATCTCTGCTATAATAGCAGGACAATTTGCTGATGGCCTCGCCGCCTTCCACACGCGCATTCAGGTCAGCCAGGGTGGAAAGCACCAGATCTTTATCCAAGTTCAGGTCTTTGATATTTACTTTCTCTGCTGTTTCCGTATGGTTCTTTACGGCATTGGCCACGCGCTCCACCATGGTCTGCGCCGCCTGAATGTTGTTGTCATCCTCCGCCAGCGTTGCCGGCTGCGCAGCCAGTGCTTCACGGGCAGCTATGATGTTTTCCAGCGTGCCTTCCACTTCCACCACGCTGCTGTCCGCCGTTTCCGGGGTCTGGGCCCAAACCGGAAGCGCAGTGGTGCCCATCATGGCCGCCGCCAAAACAAGGGCCAAAATCCGTTTATCTTTTTTCATTTTTTCCTCCCTGGAATACAGCCCAAAAAACGTTTTTGCCGCTGCATATCCTAATTTTAAATTTTACACGAAACAGAGGAGAAATACAATGCCAGACGCACCAACATCCTGCACAGAAAAAGTTTTCAGACTTTACATTTTTTTAATAAAAAAAGGCTATCTTTTCGCGTGCAAAGTGGTGTATAATGATACACAATATGGGGGTGTGTGTCCATTTTGGCACACCCCGGAGGCAGCGTGGGCGGAACGGTGTATCCGGCACGTTTCCACTGCCCGAACAACCGCCACCTGCCCTTGCCCCCCACCCGCAGCTGGTGGACAAAAGGAGGATGACTTTTTGATGGAACACAACATTCCCGAACTGGTTGCCCAGCTCACGCTGGAAGAAAAGGCCGGGCTTTGCTCCGGCGCGGATTTCTGGCACACCAAAACCGTGGAACGCCTGGGCATTCCCACCCTGATGGTCTCGGACGGCCCGCACGGCCTGCGCACCCAGGACCCGGAGCGGGACGACCCCAACCACAGCCGCAAGGCGGTCTGCTTCCCCGCCGGGTGCTCCGTTGCCGCCAGTTTTGACCCCGACCTGGCCCGCCGGGAGGGTGCGGCCATCGGGCGGGAAGCCCGCGCGTTCGGCGTTGGCGTTGTGCTGGGGCCTGCCATAAACATCAAGCGCAGCCCGCTGTGCGGCCGCAACTTTGAATATTACTCCGAAGACCCGGTGCTGGCCGGTGAGCTGGCCGCCGGGTACATCAATGGCGTACAGAGCCAGGGGGTTGGTACCTCCATCAAGCATTTTGCCGCCAACAGCCAGGAGTACCGCCGCATGAGCGCATCGTCCGACATGACGGAGCGTACGCTGCGCGAAATTTACCTGCCTGCATTTGAAACCGCCGTCAAGAAATCCCAGCCCTGGACGGTGATGTGCAGCTACAACCGCGTGAACGATGTATTTGCCAGCGAAAGCCGCATGCTGCTGACCGATATCCTGCGCACCGAGTGGAACTTTAAGGGCTTTGTGATGTCCGACTGGGGCGCTGTAGCTGACCGTGTAAAAGGTGTTGCGGCTGGGCTTGACCTGGAAATGCCCGGTTCCGGCGGTGTCAATGACGCCAAGATCGTGGCCGCCGTTAAAGCCGGCACCTTGAGCGAAGCCGCGCTGAACAAGGCTGTGATCCGCATTTTGAACATTGTGTTCCGCGCGGCGGACGAAGCTGCCGCCCCGGCCCCGGAGCTGGACCTGAAAGGCGACCACACCATCGCCGCAGAGCTGGCCAAGGAATGCGCCGTGCTTTTGCAGAACCGCGGTGTGCTGCCGCTGAAAAAGGGCAGCAAGGTAGTATACATCGGCGGCTTTGCCAAAACGCCGCGCTATCAGGGCGGCGGCTCCAGCCACATCAACACCATCAGGGTGGACAGCGCGCTGGAAATGGCCGAAAGCCATGGCCGCCGGGTGAGCTATGTGGAGGGCTTCCCCGCTGATCTGGACCAGCGGGAGGAGGAAGAGTTCCTGCGCGCGGTTTCCGCCGCAGCGGAAGCTGACGCGGCGGTGATCTTTGCGGGCCTGCCGGAATCTTTTGAAAGCGAAGGCTTTGACCGCAGCCATATGCGCCTGCCGGAAAGCCAGAACAACCTGATTGCCCGCGTGGCCGCCGTGCAGAAAAACACTGTTGTGGTGCTGCACACCGGTTCCCCGGTGGAATGCCCCTGGGCCAACGATGTGAACGCCGTGCTGTGCATGTATCTGGGCGGCGAAGGTGTTGGCGCTGCGGCGGACGCCCTGCTGTGGGGCGATGCCAACCCCAGCGGCCGCCTGCCGGAAACCTGGCCCCTGCGGCTGGAAGATACCCCGTGTTATCTCGACTTCCCCGGTGACGGCCGCCATGTGGAATACCGCGAGGGCGTGTATGTCGGCTACCGCTGGTACGATGCCCGCAAAATGCCGGTGCTGTGGCCGTTTGGGCACGGGCTTTCCTACACAGGGTTTGTGTACCGCAATGCCCAGCTGACGGCGGACGAGTTTGCCGAGGGTGACAGCGTGCGGGTACGGGTGAGCGTGAAGAATGTTGGCATGATGCCCGGCAAGGAAGTTGTGCAGCTGTATGTAGCAGACTGCACCGGCACCACCGGCCGCCCGCCCAAGGAGCTGCGCAAGTTCGTGAAGGTCAAACTGGAACCTGGCGAGGAAAAGCAGGTAGAGTTCACCCTGACCGCGCAGGATTTGAGCTACTATGACGAAACGCTGGGCAGCTGGTACGCCGCCCCAGGCGAGTACAAGATTTTGCTGGGCCATTCCAGCCGGGATATCCACGCAACGCTCAGCGTGCGGTTCAGCACCCCGCGCCGCCGCCCGTTCGTGATTGACGAAAACACCACCATCGGCGAGCTTTCCAAGGATGACCGCACAGCTGCCATCATCCAGCAGGTGCTGGCACAGGCAGGCAACACCCTGACCGGCGGCAACGCAGGCGGCAGCGAGATTGCCAGCAGCGAAGCCGTAGCTCAGATGCTGGATTCCATGCCGCTGCGCGGCATCGTGAACTTTGGCGGTCCCGCTGCAGCCGGGATGATCACCCCGCTGCTGGAAATACTGCGCGCCGCTATCCAGTGATTTGGGCCTTGGCGTAATCAAGGCATCCCCGAACCCCGCAAAAGAGAGTTGAAATATTCCGATCAACACATTTATGGCAATACCGCACAATTCCCGCCTTACGGCTTAAGCACCGCTCCGGCGGCTGCGGCACGGCATCTGCGTTGCCAAAATGCTCGATAATGTCGGGTTGCGGTACCCGCATCGTGCTTCGGGGGCAAAAGCCCCTCGCACTCTGCGACCGCTGCCCCTGCTTCGGTTCGCTGTTTCCGCCACTGGCGGCGCTCACCTTGCAGCATCCAGTATTATCTGCGCTTTTGGCTTGGCATCTGCCGCACCTCGCTCGCCGTATCGGCACTTAGAATTATGCGGTATTGCCCTAAAAGAAGTACATGCAGGAGGAATATCCCATGCAATTTCGTTTTCGCTGCGCGGCCGTTCTGACCGCCGTATTGCTGTGCAGTGCTGCTGCACTGCCCGCTTTGGCGGAAGAGACCGCCACGCCGGAAACCGCCGACAGTGTTTCCACCTACACCGGTTGGAAAACCGTGAACGGCAAGGATTACTGGTACGAGAACGGCGTGAAACAGGGTACCACCGGCCGTGGCAAAGAGATTTACGACCCCGATTCCGACGCCTGGTACTGGCTGGACGCCGACCAGGGCGGCGCAAAAGCCGTCAATAAGGATGTTTACCAGGAATCCAACGGCGGCAAATGGGTGCGCTACGATGCAAACGGCCATATGATTAAAGGTTGGGATACCAACGATAAAGGCACCTATTACTTTGACCTGATCACCGGCGCCATGGCCAAGGGCGATATTGTGGTGGACAACCTGCCCTGCAGCTTTGATACCAACACCGGCATTGGCTGCAACCTGATGTGGCACAGCGTGGACGGCAAAGATTACTGGTACGAGGCTGGCAAGCGCCAGGGTTATGATCCCAATAATGCAGCCTACCGCGGCAAAGAAATCTATGATCCGGCCTCCGGTGCCTGGTACTGGCTGGATAACGTGCAGCAGGGTGCTAAAACCGTCAGCAAGGATGTATACCAGGAATCCGAAGCCGGCGACTGGGCCGAAAACGCAGACGGCACCGGCAAGTGGGTGCGGTATGACGCCAACGGCCACATGGTAAAAGGCTGGGATACCAACAATGACGGCACCTATTACTTTGACCAGGTGTACGGCACCATGGCCAAAGGCATTGTGACGATCGACGGCAATCTGTATCTTTTTGATGTTGATACCGGCGTGATGCAGGCAAGCATTACAGCCAGCGAGGAAGCCATGGCAGACCGCGTGATCGAGCTGGTCAACCAGGAGCGCACCTCCCGCGGGCTGCAGCCCCTGCTCAAGCACGATGGCCTGATGGTTGCCGCCGCGGCCCGCGCCAGGGAGCTTTCCCAGCGATACAGCCACACCCGTCCCGACGGTTCTGAATGCTTTACCATTTTGTGGCACCTGGGCATTGACTATGGCTATGCCGGCGAAAACATTGCCATGGGCCAGAGAACCCCGGAGATCGTGATGAACGACTGGATGAACAGCTCCGGCCACCGCGCCAACATTCTGAGCGAAAACTTTGACTACATCGGCGTTGGCTACACCATGGTGGATGGCTACCCCTATTGGGTGCAGCTGTTTACCGGTGACTTTGATTTATAAGTAGTTTGTAAACAAATTTAAAACACAGCCCCGCAGCCGTTGCATTTTTTTTTCCTCGGCTGCGGGGCTATACTGTTTCCATACGCTAACATATGCCAACTATTTACATATAGTAACAGAAAGGAGAACCTTTATGGAGGGACATATTGGTGACCAGCGCAGCAAAGCCGTGATGCGCTATCTTGACCGGCTGAAAAAGTCTGTGCGCCGCGGGGCGTCTTTAAGCCTTGCCAACGCCCCCAAGCTGCATCTTGGCATTCTGGAAGGGCTGAGCCACGCCATTGAGGTGCGCGGCCAGGATGGTGCCGTGTATGTTTCGGACCTGGCGGAGATTTTCAAGCAGCCGCTGCCGGCGATTTCCCGCGGACTGCGCACACTGGAGCAGGATGGCCTGGCCCAGCGCCAGACCGATCCCAATGACCGCCGCCGCACTCTGGTGCGCATCACCCCAAAAGGGGAAGAATCCCGCCTGATCTGCGAAAGCCGTCTGAATGATTACATCACCGGCATTATGGATGACCTGGGCGAAGAATTTTGCCAGCAGTTTGCAAAGGATGCCGAAACCCTGCTGCAGGCCATTGAGCGCCAGAACGAAAAGCTGCTGGCCGAAAAGGAGAAGATGCCATGACAAAAATTTTTCAAACATCTGGCCAAACACTGGGCGGCCTGCCTTGTTATTATTGCCCTGCTGTTGGTGCAGGCATACGGCGATTTGACCCTGCCGGACTACACCAGCAAAATTGTGGATACCGGCATCCAACAGTCCGGCATTGCGGACGCTGTGCCAGAAGTAGTGCGGGATTCCACCCTGCAGGTGCTGGAGCTGCTGATGACGGACGCGGACGCCGCCGCGGTGGAAGCCGCTTACACCCAGCCGGGCGGCACCGACAACGCACTCTCCTCCGCTACCAGCTTACAGAAAAAGCTCGCATCCCCCTATACGGTCCGCCTGCTGCGGGCCGATGCGGACCGGGATACGCTGGCGGAGGTATTTTCCACCCCGGATATTGTGCTCTATCTGGCTTCCGCTCAGGCAGCCGGGGAGGGCAACGCCCCGGATGCCGCCGCGCTGGATACCGTTACCGCCCAGTTTGCGGCCATGACCCAGATGCCCGGTTTCAGCCGGGATGCCGTACAGGCCCAGCTGGCCGCAGCCATGGGTCAGGCCGGCGAAAGTGAGCTGAGCGGGCTTTCAGCCCAGGCAGTGCTGCTGGTGGGGCTGGAATATCAGGCCCTTGGCATCAGCGATGCGGTACAGATGAACTACCTGATGCAGACCGGCGGCCGGATGCTGGGGCTGACCCTGTTGATGGTTGCCGCCGCGGTTCTGGTGGGGCTGCTTGCTTCCCGCGTGGCGGCTGCCATTGCGCGGGATCTGCGCCGCGGTGTGTTCCGCCGGGTGGTCAGCTTTTCTGCCTCTGAAACGGACAAGTTTTCCACCGCATCCCTCATCACCCGCACCACCAACGATGTACAGCAGATCCAGATGACCTGCGTAATTTTGCTGCGCATGGTGGCGTATGCCCCCATCCTTGGCATTGGCGGCATCATCCATGTGGCGCAGGCGGGTTCCAGCCTGACCTGGATCATTGTACTGGCCGTCGCTTTGCTGCTGGCGCTGATTACGGTATTGATGCAGTTTGCCATGCCCAAGTTCAGGATCATGCAAAAGCTGGTGGACCGGCTGAACCTGGTATCCCGCGAGATTTTGACCGGCATTATGCCCATCCGCGCATTCAGCCGCGAACAGCACGAGGAAGCACGCTTTGACGCCGCCAACACCGACCTGATGCGCACCCAGCTGTTCACCAACCGGGTAATGGCCGCCATGATGCCCTTTATGACCCTGATTATGAACGGCACTTCCCTGCTGATCGTCTGGTTCGGCGGCAAACAGATTGATGCCGGCACCATGCAGGTGGGCAGCATGATCGCCTTTATCACCTACACGATGCAGATCGTGATGTCCTTCCTGATGCTGACGATGGTTGCCGTGATGCTGCCCCGTGCCGGCGTTGCCGCGGACCGCATTGACGAAGTGCTGACCACCGAGCCGGCCATCCATGACCCGGTGCCGGAAGCCATCCCCGCTGACCTCAATCAGCACCACTGGAACGGCGAAGTCGCATTCCATCATGTCAACTTTACCTACCCCGGCTCCAGCGAGGACGCCCTGCACGATATTGATTTTGTCGCCAAACCCGGCCAGACCACGGCCATTATCGGCTCCACCGGCTGCGGCAAAACCAGTTTGCTGCATTTGATCACCCGTTTTTATGATGTGACCAGCGGCAGCGTGACGGTAGACGGCGTGGATGTGCGCCAGATGCCACAGAGCACCCTGCGCGGCCTTTTGGGGTATGTGCCGCAAAAGGGCGTACTGTTCAGCGGCACGATTGATTCCAACCTGAAATTCGGCGGCGAGAATATCACCGATGCCGATGTGCGCACCGCCGCCCGCATTGCCCAGGCGGAAGAGTTCATCTCCGCCAAGCCGGAGGGGGTACGAAAGCCCCATTGCCCAGGGCGGCACCAACGTTTCCGGCGGGCAGAAGCAGCGGCTTTCCATCGCCCGCGCCATTGCCAAACACCCGAAGATCTACCTGTTTGATGACAGCTTCTCCGCGCTGGACTACAAGACTGATGTTGCCCTGCGCCGCGCGCTGAAAGCCGAAACCGGCGACGCCACCGTGATTATTGTGGCACAGCGCATTTCCACTGTGCTGCACGCCAACCAGATTTTGGTTCTGGAAGATGGCCGCATTGTGGGCAAGGGCACCCACGCCCAGCTGATGGAAAGCTGCCCGGCTTACCAGGAAATTGCCCGCAGCCAGCTGAGCAACAAAGAGCTGGACCTGAAAGGAGGGGAAGCCTGATGCCGCATCCCAGACGAATGACGACCCAAAAGGCCAAAAAAGACTTTAAGGGCACCATGCGCAGCCTGCTGGCAGAGCTGGGGCACTACAAGTTCCGCCTGATTGCCGTGATTGTTTTTGCCGTTCTTTCCACGATTTTTAATATTGCAGGCCCCAAGGTGCTGGCCAAAGCCACCACTGCCCTGGCCACCGGCTGGGTGGCCAAGCTGCGGGGCACCGGCAGCATTGACTTTGGCTATATCGGCAAAATCCTGCTGATCCTGCTGGTCATGTATCTGGTTTCCGCTGCGTTCAGTTTCTGCCAGAGCTGGATCATGAGCGGGCTTTCGCAGAAGATGTGTTATGACTTCCGCCGCCAGATCAGCGAAAAGATCAACCGCCTGCCCCTTGCCTATTTTGAAAAGCGCACCGTGGGCGAGGTACTTTCCCGCATTACCAACGATGTGGACACCCTGGGCCAGAGCCTGAACCAGAGCATTACCCAGCTGATCACCAGCATTACCACCATGATCGGCGTGCTCATCATGATGCTGACCATCAGCCCCACGATGACGCTGATTGCCATTTTGATCCTGCCGGTCTCGATGGCGCTGGTGCTGTTGGTGGTCAGGTTCAGCCAGAAATATTTCCGCGCCCAGCAAAAAGTTCTGGGCTCCGTGAACGGCCAGGTGGAGGAAGTATATTCCGGCCACAATGTGGTCAAAGCGTTCAACCGCGAAGATGCCGTTCTGAATGATTTTGACGAAGCCAACAACCGCCTGTTTGAATCCGCCTGGAAAAGCCAGTTCCTTTCCGGCCTGATGCAGCCCATCATGACCTTTGTGGGCAACCTGGGCTATGTAGCAGTGGCCGTTTCCGGCAGCATTTTTGCCGCGCGCGGCATCATCACCATTGGTGACATCCAGGCGTTCATCCAGTATGTGCGCAACTTCACCCAGCCCATCCAGCAGCTGGCCCAGGTCAGCAACATGCTGCAAAGTATGGCGGCGGCTTCGGAGCGCGTGTTTGAATTTTTGGGTGAGCCGGAAGAAGAACAGAACGCTGACCCCGCCCGCCGGGCAGACCCCGCCTGCATTGACGGCCAGGTCACCTTTGACCATGTCAAGTTTGGCTACACGCCGGAAAAGACTGTTATCCGGGATTTCAGCTGCGATGTAAAACCCGGCCAGAAAGTTGCCATTGTCGGCCCCACCGGCGCAGGCAAAACCACCATGGTCAAGCTGCTGATGCGCTTTTACGATGTCAACTCCGGCGCCATTACGCTGGACGGCCACAACGTAAAGGACTTTGACCGCAGCGCCCTGCGCGAAGGCTTTGGCATGGTATTGCAGGATACCTGGCTGTTCCAGGGCACCATTATGGAAAACATCCGCTATGGCCGCCTGGATGCCACCGATGAGGAAGTCATCGCCGCCGCCAAGGCCGCCTGTGCCGACCACTTTATCCGCACGCTGCCCGGCGGCTACCAGATGGAGTTGAACGAGGATGCTTCCAACGTGAGCCAGGGCCAGAAACAGCTGCTGACGATTGCCCGCGCCATTCTGGCGGACAACAAAATTTTGATTTTGGACGAAGCCACCAGCAGTGTGGACACCCGCACCGAACAGCGCATCCAGACCGCCATGGACAACCTGATGCGCGGCCGCACCAGCTTTGTGATTGCCCACCGGCTTTCCACCATCAAGGACGCCGACCTGATTTTAGTCATGCGGGAGCCGCCGCAGGCAGTGACCAGCAGGATCATGCCGGTGGGTTCCAGGGACTTTGTCATGATCTTTTCCAGCTGGGCGTTAGTGTAGCCGTGGCGGGTGCCCAGCAGGTACATAGCAGCGATGGTAGCCAGCAGCAGCGCCATGAAGGGCTCGCCGAGGAAGGCCAGAACAGGCTGGATGCCTGCCAGTGCGGGCACTACCTTTGCCACGGAGTTTGCGATGATGAGCAGCAGCGGGATCATGATGATGCCCACGATGGTGCCAAACTTGGGCAGCTTGCTCTCGTCAATGTCTGCCTGCTGTGCAACGTGCTCGGGGACTTCAACCATGTACTTTTTGCCGCAGATGCTGCCCCAGATGGGACCGGCGGCGATCATGGCAAAAATGCCGCAGAAGATGCCGACGAGGATGACCCAGCCAAGGTCAACGCCCAGCATAGTAGCTACCAGCACGGGGCCGGGTGTCGGCGGAATGAACGCATGGCCGACCGCCAGACCGGCCAGCAGGGGGATGACGTAGTACAGCACGGAGCGCTTGGTGCGCTTTGCCAGAGAGAAGGCCAGCGGGATGAGGATGATAAGTCCTGCATCAAAGAACACCGGCATGGCCACCACCAGACCCGTGATGCCCAGTGCCCACGCGGCCTTTTCGTCACCGAACTTTCGCACCATGGTCACAGCCAGCGTCTGTGCGCCGCCGGATTCTTCCAGAATGGCACCGAACATGGAGCCCAGACCCACAAGAAGGGCGATGCCCTTTAAGGTGTTGCCGATGCCCTCGTTCACCGAGCCGATGATGTCGGACAGGGGCATACCGGCCATCAGACCGATGCCTACCGCACCGATCAGGATGGAGATCATGGCGTGTACCTTGAACTTGATGATGAGAACGAGCAATAGGATCAGACCAGCCACGGCAGCAAAAACCAGCCGTGCCGCATCGGGCGTTGCAACTGCTGTCATAGAAATTTCCTCCGTTTCGTGATTTTTGGTTACACTTATCCAAGCCGTCCGGCAAAACCCGCCGGACAGTTTACTTTCTGTTGTTTGTGCGGAGAAGTTTACTCCATGTAAGCGCCCTTCATCGGGCTGACGGCGTGCTGAGAGTAGAGTTTCAGCAGACCCTTGGTGTACTTGGGAGCCTTGGGCTTCCAATTGGCGCGGCGCTCGGCGAGGATGGCGTCCATCTCTTCGGGGGTCTTGGGCTCGCCCTTCACGCCCACGATGGCCAGCTTGCGGTTATGCACGTCGATCTGGATCAGGTCATCCTGCTCCACCAGTGCGATCGGGCCGCCCACCGCAGCCTCCGGGCTGACGTGGCCGATGACCGGGCCGCGGCTTGCGCCGGAGAAGCGGCCGTCGGTGATCAGAGCTACGCTGGAAGCCAGCTTCGGGTCGGCGCAGATGGCCTCGCCGGTGTAGAACATCTCCGGCATACCGCTGCCGCGGGGGCCTTCGTAACGGATGAAGATGGCATCTCCGGGCTTCACCTCACCGTGCAGCACAGCGGAGATGCACGCCTCCTCACTGTCGTAGGGCTTGGCGCGCAGGGTGGCTTCAAACATATTCTTGGGGCAGGCAGTATGTTTGATCACGCTGCCTTCGGGGGCAAGGTTGCCTTTCAGGATGGCAATGCTGCCATTCGTGCCCTTAGCATTGTCAAAGCTGTGGATGATGTCTTCGCGGCTGACCGGGCGGGCAAAACCGGCGGTCTTTTCCGCCAGAATGGCATCGCAGTGCTGGTAGAAGCCGTTCTTCTTCAGCTCCTCCAGATTCTCGCCCAGCGTCTTGCCGGTGACGGTCATTACGTCCAGATGCAGCATGGACTTAATCTCCTCCATCACGCGGGGGACGCCGCCGGCATAGTAGAAATACTGCGCGGGCCAGTCGCCCGAGGGACGGATGTTCAGCAGATAGTGCGCCCCGCGGTGCATCCGGTCGAAGGTGTCGGCATCGATCTCGATGCCGAACTCGTGGGCGATGGCGGGCAGGTGCATGGTGGCGTTGGTGGAGCCGGAAATGGCAGCGTGAACCATAATAGCGTTTTCAAAGCTCTTTTTGGTAACGATGTCCTTGGCAGTGATGCCCTCGGCCACCAGCTTCATCACCTGAACGCCGGCATCGTAGGCGGCCTGCTTCAGCTCCGGGGCGGTGGCGGGCATCAGGGCGGTGCCCGGCAGCATCAGGCCCAAAGCCTCGGCCATGATCTGCATGGTAGAAGCGGTGCCCATAAAGGAACACGCACCGCAGGACGGGCAGGCATTATGCTTGTAATAGTCCAGCTGTTCGTTGGGGATAACGCCGGTTTTTTCCCACGCATCAAACTTGCCGATCTGCTCCAGCGTCAGCAGGTCGTTGATGGCGCAGGCGGGGTCGTTGACCACGTACTTCTTGGGCAGAGTGTGGGCTTCCATGACGCCGCCGGTGACCACGATGGCGCTCATCTCCTTCAAACGGCCGATGCTCATGAGCATGGCGGGCACGGACTTGTCGCAGCTGGCGATGAAAACACCGCCGTCATAAACGCTGGCGTTCGCCTGTGCCTCGACCAGATTGACGATAGCATCGCGGTGGGGTAGCGAGTAGTTGATGCCGTCATGCCCCTGTGCAATACCATCACTGCGTCCCACGCCGAACTTTTCCCCAGTTCAAACTCATTGGGCAGCTTGCTGCCAGGGTCCAGCGGAGTGTCCAGAATATAATGATAGATTTGTTCTTCTACCTGTTCAGCTAACAGCTTACTTTTCAGATGTGAAAATTCGTCCATAGAGATGTTCCTCACTTTTGATATTGTGCAGCCGTTTTCGATTTATCCTTTCCAGTATAACACACTCTGCATTGCTTCTTCCACTTTTCTGCCAGGTTTCATTCCCAGCAGTCTACACATAAAAACACCAAAGGGCCAGCGTGCAGTGCTGGCCCTTTGGTGCGGTATAGGAAAACATAAAAAAGAGAATGGCAATGTTATTGGGTGTACCTGAAAATTCAAAATCCAAGCAGTTGGCTTCAGGTTCATCTTGGAGCGGCCTCACACGCCGCCGGGCAAGATCACACGATCTTGCGGGATTTGTGAACGCCGGTCTTTAAGAATTCGACCCATTCGGCCACGTTCACGGCGTGGTCACCAAGGCGTTCCAGATATTTGGTCACCATAAACAGATCCAGCGCGGTCTCTGCTTCGGTGGGGCGGGCGGCAATGTACTGGGCAATTTCGCTGCTGATGCGCGCGAACGCGGCGTCGATGACATCATCATGGGCGATCACTTCCGCGGCAACGGCAAGGTCCACCTGCACATAGGCAGCAATGGAGCGCTTGACCATCTTCAACACATCATCGCCCATTTTCAGGATATCTTCCAGCACGCCCACAGCATCGGTGGATTTGGCGTGCAGGTGCAGTACCAGCTCCGCAATATCGCTGGCCTGGTCGCCGATGCGCTCCACATCCGTTACCATTTTCAGGGCTGTACTGACCTTGCGCAGATCCGAAGCCACCGGCTGCTGGCGCAGCAGCAGCTGCAGGCAGCGGTGTTCGATCTCGTGTTCGCCTGCGTCGATCTGGCTGTCCCGCGCAACCACGCTGCGGGCCAGTTCAATATCATCATTGCGCAGGGCAGTCAGTGCGCTTTCAATGGCGGCACCGGCTTCGTGACCCATGCGGGCCAGCAAGGTATCCAGCTGCAAAAGCTCTTCATCATAAGATTTACGCACACTAGGCATGGTATTGCTCCTCCGATCAACCAAAACGGCCGGAAATATAATCTTCCGTGCGCTTGTCCACAGGGGTGGAGAACAGGCGTTCCGTATCGCCCATTTCCACCAGCTCACCCAGCAGGAAGAACGCCGTCTTATCTGAAATACGGGCGGCCTGCTGCATGTTATGGGTCACGATTACGATGGTGTAGCGGTCCTTTAATTCCAGAGCCAGCTCTTCCACCTTGGAGGTGGAGATGGGGTCCAGGGCAGAGGTCGGTTCGTCCATCAGCAGAACTTCCGGCTCCACCGCCAGGGCGCGGGCGATGCACAAACGCTGCTGCTGGCCGCCGGACATGCCCAGCGCGCTTTTGTTCAGGCGGTCCTTCACTTCGTCCCAGATGGCAGCGCCGCGCAGGCTCTTTTCCACAATTTCATCCAGCTGCGCCTTACTGCGCACACCGTGGGTGCGGGGACCGTAGGCGATGTTATCGTAAATGCTCATCGGGAAGGGGTTGGGCTTCTGGAACACCATGCCAACCCGCTTGCGCAGCACATTGACATCCATCTTATCCTTATAGATATCCACACCGTCCAGCAGGATATCGCCGGAAATGCGGCAGCCTTCCACCAGGTCGTTCATGCGGTTCAGGCTCTTCAGGAAAGTAGACTTGCCGCAGCCGGAAGGACCGATGAACGCCGTGATCTCTTTTTTTCGGGGATGGCAATGTTGATATTTTTCAGTGCATGGAAGCTGCCGTAATACAGGTCCATGTTTTTAACTTCGAATTTATTCATCATGCAGTTCCTTTCGGCATTACTTTTTGGCAAGGCGGCCGGCAATAAAGCTGGACAGGCTGTTGATGAGCAGCACCAGGATCAACAGCACCACGGCAGTGCCGTAGGTTTCATTGATATGCAGGCCCTCGTTGGAAAGCAGATACATATGGGTGGCAAGGGTACGGGTGGAGCTGAACACGCTGGCGGGCACGGCGGCAACGGTGCTGGCCGTGTAGATCAGGGCCGCGGTTTCGCCTACAATGCGGCCCGTTGCCAAAATCACGCCGGACAGGATGCCCGGCATGGCGCTGGGCAGCACAATGGTGAATACGGTGCGCAGCTTACCGGCCCCCAGGCCAAAGCTGCCCTCGCGGTAAGAATCCGGCACTGCAAGCAGCGCTTCCTCGGTGGTGCGCATGATGACCGGCAGCACCATGATGGCCAGCGTGAAGGCACCGGCGATCAGGCTGTAGCCCCATTTGAGCTGCATGACAAAGAACAGCATACCGAACAGACCGTATACGATGGAGGGGATGCCCTGCAGCGTTTCGGTGGTGATGCGCACCACCTTGACCAGCTTGCTGCCGCGCTTGGCGTATTCCACCAGCCAGACCGCAGCAAAAATGCCCAGCGGTGTGGCAATGGCCAGCGAGAACGCCGTCATCAGAATGGTATTGATAAGCGCGGGCATCAGGGATACGTTGTCGGAATTATAGGTCCACTCAAACAGGGACGGCTTGAGGTTGGGAATACCGTTGACCAGGATATAGCCGATCAGGAACACAAGGATCGCCACGGTAATCAGGGCCGCCAGCCGCACCAGCCAGCGCATGACAAGGGCATACGCGCGGGCCGCCATGCGGTTTTCGTGGCGGGCGGGGGGAACGATTTTCGCATTTGCGTGGGTCATATCATCGGTTTTACCGGCGGTTGCAGCAAAATCAGCCATTCTTTTCGCCCCCCTTTACCAAACTAAAGCAGAGATTGATCAGCAGAATGAAAACGAACAACACAACGCCGGTTGCGATCAGCGCTTCGCGGTGCAGGTCTGCAGCGTAACCCATCTCGATGACGATGTTGGAGGTCATCGTGCGCAGCCCCTGGAACAAGCCCTTGGGCATCCAGGTCTGGTTGCCGGCAACCATCACAACGGCCATCGTTTCGCCGATGGCGCGGCCAACACCCAGGATTACAGCGGACATTACGCCGCTTTTGGCGGCGGGCAGCACCGCGCAAAACACGCTGCGCTCATGGGTAGCACCCAGAGCCAGGCTGCCCTCGTAATAGCTTTGGGGCACAGCGTCCAGGCTGGTTTTGCTGACCGTGATGATGGTGGGCAAAATCATGATGCCCAGCAGCAGGCTGGCGGTAAACAGGCTCATGCCCTTGCCGCTTTTCACGTGCAGCACAGTTTTGAAAAAGTCCGATTTGACCATAGCCTGCACCGCCGGGACCATAACGATCATGCCGAAGAAGCCGTACACGACCGAGGGGATGCCGGCCAGCAGCTGTACCGCCGGCAACAGCACCTTGTTGATACGGGGCGATGCAAAGCGGGACATATAGATGGCCGTCAGCAGCCCAATGGGCACCCCCCACAATGATCGCGCCTGCGGTGACATAGATGCTCCCCAGGATCATGGGCAGGATGCCGTACAGGTTGTTGCCGGGTTTCCAGGTAGTGCCAAGCAGGAACTTGAGGGGGCCGATCTCAAAAATGGTGGGCAAGCCGTTTGCAAATAAGAAGATGCAGATCAGCGCCACGGCCAGAATGGAGATGCACGCGCAGGCGGTAAATACACCCTGCATGACGATCTCTTTCAGGTGCGAAGTTGTTGTTTTCATTTTCCCATACTCTCCTGTCTTTGCTCAGGAACTATATACCGATGGCTTTCAAAAAACGGCCGTTGCCGCCTTTTGCCGCCGCAACAGCCGTCTTTTTGCAACAAGCAACACCGCACAATTCCCGCCTTGCGGCTTAAGTGCTTCACCGCTCCAGGCAGCTGCGGCACGGCATCTGCGTTGCCAAAATGCTCGATAAGACATCCAGTATTATCTGCGCTTTTGGCTTGGCATCTGCCGCACCTCGCTCGCCGTATCGGCACTTAGAATTATGCGGTATTGCCTTAGAAAGAGGGATTACTGAACGTCTGCCCAGGTGGTCAGCTCGCCGGTGTAGATGCCTTTGATCTGGTCAACGGTCAGGTTATCAGTGGGGTTGTCGTTGCTGACGATAACAGCAATGCCATCCTTTGCCAAGACAGTCGCCTTTGCGCCGCCCTCAACCTCAGAATCTTTCAGCTCACGGCTGGCCATACCGATGGTGTAGGTGCCATCCAGTGCGCCGGAAACGCCGGTGGTGGAGTCGGTGGTCTGGAGTTCCAGGGTTGCGTTGGGGTTCACGGTCTTATACGCTTCGATCAGTTTTTCCATCAGCGGGGAAACAGAGGAGGAACCGCCAACCACGATCTTGCCTGCGGGCTGGGTGCTGGTGTAATCAGCGCCAACATCGCCGATGTAACCTTCCTCGGTGGCCAGGGCCTGACCGTCGGTGCTCATGCAGTAAGCAATGAAGTCCACGGCAACGGGGTCGGCAGCTTCGCCGTTCGTAACGATGTTGAACGGACGAGCCAGGGTGTAAGTACCATCCTTCACGGTGTCAGCGCTGGGGGCAACGCCTTCCACGGTGACAGCCTTGACATCATTGTTCAGAGAACCCAGGCTGATGTAGCCGATTGCGGTCTCATCGTTGGAAACAGCGGTCAGAACGCCGTTGGTGGAGCTCTGGATGGCAGCCGCCTCGGTGGTGTTGTCAACCTTTTCGCCTGCATCGTTCTTGGCTTCCACACCGGTCAGCTCGATGAAAGCGCCGCGGGTGCCGGAGCCATCCTCACGGAAATCACGGTGATGTCCTGATCGACATCGAAATCGCCGGCAGCCGGTGCAGCAGTGGCTTCACTGGAAGCAGCCTCACTGGAGACGGCCTCGCTGGAAACTGCTTCGCTGGAAGCAGCGGAGGATGCCGGGCTGGAGCCACAGGCGGCCAGGCTGAGAGCCAGAGCAGCAGCAACTGCAACGGAAACATTACGCTTTAACATAAACTTTCTTCTCCCTTAATTGTATCTGTTATTCTATCTCACACATTCGCTCAGGGGTTCGTGTTTTCCTATTCGTTCTTCCTGAGTGCGTATTTATTGTACCGCGCTGTTTCCCCAGTATCGACCATCGTGCAGTACAATCCGGGTAAAGCTTTGGTAATGGAAACTTTCCTTTTGCAAAGTTTGTGTAAAGTTGCCCAAAATCAATACGCCAAATTTTTACAATGTGCCAATTTTAGCAGTTTTCTTGCGTTAATTCGACATTTTACACGATCTTTACAATTCTTTTACTGGCTTTTGGTGTTCATAAAGCCCTGTTTTCTATTATAATAGGTAACGGTATAATGCCATTGTGGGCATGTGCAAAACGATTTGATTCGGTTTTGCTCCGGGTGCGGCTGCACCCAACAATGAAAACATAACAAAAGAGAAATGGAAGTGTAACCCCCTGTATGAGCATTTTTAATGTGTTCACGCTGATGGGCGGTATTGCCATGTTCCTTTACGGCATGGACCTCATGGGCAAAGCCCTTGAGCAGACCGCTGGCAGCAAACTGCAAGGCATCCTTTCCAAAATGACAGCCAGCCCGGTGCGCGGGCTGCTGCTGGGCATGGTCATCACTGCAGTGATCCAGTCCAGCGGTGCCACCACCGTTATGGCGGTCGGCTTTGTCAACTCCGGCCTGATGGAGCTGCACCAGGCCATCGGCGTCATCATGGGCGCCAACATCGGTACCACCGTTACCGGCTGGCTGCTCTCGCTTTCAGGCCTGGAGGGTGATTCCTTCGCCATCCAGATGCTGAACCCCAACGCGTGGGCCCCCATCCTTGGCTTTATCGGCATCTTCCTTTATATGCTGGGCAAGGATAAGGACCGCCGCAGCGGCGTGGGCAAGATCATGGTGGGCTTTTCCGTCCTGATGGCCGGTATGAACACCATGTCCACCGCCATGAGTCCTCTGGCCGATGAGCCCTGGTTCATGGACCTGTTTCTGAGCTTCAAAAACCCGGTTCTGGGCGTGCTGGCCGGTGCCGTGCTGACGGCTGTGCTGCAGTCTTCCTCCGCTTCGGTGGGTATTTTGCAGGCCCTCACCTCCACCGGTGCCGTCACCTATGCGGCGGCGGTTCCCATCATCATGGGCCAGAACATCGGCACCACCGTTACCGCGCTGATCTCCTCTGCCGGTGCCAACAAAAATGCTAAGCGCACCGCATTTGTTCATCTGTACTTTAACCTCATCGGCACGCTGGTGTTCCTGTGCGGTTTTTACGGGCTGCATGCGCTGTTGGGATTCTCGTTCTACAACGAAACCGCCAACACCTTTGGCATTGCCATTGTGCACACGATATTCAACATTGTGACCACCGCCATCCTGCTGCCGTTCAACCGCGTGCTGGAAAAGCTGGCCATCCTGACCGTGCCGGACAGCAAGGATCAGGCGGGCGAGCAGCATTCCCTGCTGGACGAACGCCTGCTTTCCACCCCGTCCGTTGCCGTTGGCCGCGCTATGCTGACCGGCGGCGATATGGCCGAGATCTGCCGCACCTCCCTGCTGCAGGCCATGTCTCTGACCCACAAGTGGGATGAAGCCATTGCCGACGAGGTGAATCGCAAGGAAGACGCTGTGGACCATTACGAGGACGTTCTGGGTACCTATCTGGTCAAGCTGAGTGCCAAGGCACTTTCCCGCGAGGACAACCGCACCATCAACACCCTGCTGCACACCATCAATGACCTGGAGCGCATCTCTGACCACTCGGTCAACCTGCTCAAGGCCGGGCAGGAAATTCAGGAAAAATCCATCCACTTCAGCCACGAAGCGATCGATGATCTTTCCGTTCTGGAGGCCGCCGTTCAGGATATCGTGAACCGCACCGTGGATGCGTTCCAGAAGAACGACTGTTACGCCGCCGGCAAGATCGAGCCGCTGGAGCAGGTTGTGGACGGCCTGGTGCGCGAAGTCAAAACCCGCCATATTGCCCGCCTGCAGGCCGGCGCCTGCACCATTGAGTACGGTTTTGTGCTGGATGATCTGCTGACCAACTATGAGCGCATTGCGGACCACTGCTCCAACATTGCCGTTGCCATGATTGAAGTATCGGAGGACCGCTTTGATACCCATGAATACCTGAACCACATCAAAAACGGTGAAAGCCCCAGTTTTGAAAAGCGCTATGAGCGCTACCGCGGCCGCTATACCTTTGAGCCCGGCCCCAGCGGAACTGCCGCTGCACCGGAGCAGAAAAAATAATTATCGCAGGGCTTTCCCCTGTAAAATGGGCCGGGACCTGTGGCATATCGCAGGTTTCGGCCTGTTTGTTTGGAGGATCTTATGATCTATATTGTTGAAGATGACGCATCCATCCGTGAGCTGGAGCAGTATGCTTTGCAAACCAACCAGTACACCGTCCGCGGGTTTGAGGACGGGGCTTCCTTCTGGGCTGCCGTGCGGGAGACCGTGCCCGACCTGGTGATTCTGGACGTTATGCTGCCCGATGAGGACGGCTACCAGATTTTGGGCCGCCTGCGGGAGACCGCCGCGACCCGCACCGTACCAGTCATCATGGTCACAGCCAAAACCAGCGAGATTGATGTGGTAAAAGGGCTGGACCACGGTGCAGACGATTACCTCTGCAAGCCGTTCGGCATTATGGAGTTCATCAGCCGCGTCAAGGCGGTGCTGCGCCGCGCCAGCACCGCACCAGCCAGCACCACCACCCTGCGGTTTGGAGACATCACGCTGGATGACGTTGCCCGCACCGTTACGGTGGACGGTGAGCCGGTGGAGCTGACCTTTAAGGAATATTCGCTGCTGCATTTCTTTTTGGAGCATCCCGAAGAAGTTCTGGCCCGCGAGCGCATCATGAAAGCCGTGTGGGATACCGACGACCTGTTGGAAAGCCGCACCATTGACATGCACGTGCGGACCCTGCGCCAAAAGCTGGGCCACGCCGGGGACGCCATCTGCACCGTGCGCAAGGTGGGGTACAAACTGTCCGCCAAGGGCACGGAGGCCGGGGAAGATGCCTGATACCGCCGAAACCGCCCACATCACTGCGCCGCGCAGCATGGCTCACCTGTTGCGCACCACTTTGATGGCTGTGGGTATTTTGTCCCTCCTGCTCAGCGTGGTGGGGGCAGCGCTGCTGTTCCAGCACGCTTTTGCCGAGCAGTTTGACACCGACCTTTCCCGCACGGTGGAAGCTATTGCGGTGGGGTATGAGCATTCTGCCGACCCACAGCCAGAGCAGCTGGCCCAGTATGCAGACGGCCTGCGTCTGACCCTTGTGGCCCAGGATGGCACCGTTTTGTACGATTCTGCCACTGCTGATCCCAGCACCTTGCCCAACCATGCCAACCGCCCAGAGATCCAGCAGGCTATGGCAGAGGGCACTGGTGCCAGCGTGCGCCGCAGTGCAACCCTTGGGTACGACACCCATTATTATGCCGTGCGCCTGACGGACGGAAGCGTTTTGCGGCTGGCGGACGAAACCAGCAACATGTGGAGCAGCTACAACCGCGTGCTGCCCGTTCTGGTGGCCGGGTGCATCCTTATCATCATTCTGGCGCTGGTGCTGGCGCAGGTCATTACCAAGTATCTGGTGCAGCCCATCACCCGAATGGCGGAGCACCTGGACTGCATCGAGGCCAATGTGCCGTATGAGGAGCTGATCCCGCTGGCGCACACGGTACAGTCTGACCGCAAGCTGCGGGAGGACAATGAGACCATCCGCCGGGAGTTTACCGCTAATGTCAGCCACGAGCTGAAAACCCCGCTGACAAGCATTTCCGGCTATGCAGAGCTGATTGAAAACGGCATGGCAAAACAGGAGGACATTCCCACCTTTGGCCACCGTATCCACAAGGAAGCCCAGCGCATGATCACGCTGGTATCGGATATTTTGCAGCTTTCGGAACTGGACGGCATGAGCAAGCAGCAGGAAAACAGCCCCACCGCCGATTTTGTACCGGTGGACCTTGGCGTGCTGGTCAAGGATGTTGCCACCAACATGACGGTGAACGCCCGCAAAGCCTACATTACGCTGCAATACAAAGTACAGCCCGTTACAGTGCGCGGCAGCCACGACCTGTTGACCGAGCTTGTAACCAACCTGTGCGACAATGCCATCCGCTACAACCGGCCGGGTGGCCATGTGGAGCTGAGCTGCGGCACCAATGCGGACGGCTGCCCGTATTTCTGCGTGGAGGACAATGGCATCGGCATCCCACAGGACAGCCAGAGCCGCGTGTTTGAGCGCTTTTACCGAGTGGACAAATCCCGCTCCAAGGCGACCGGCGGAACAGGCCTGGGGCTCGCCATTGTCAAGCATATCGCTGTTCTGCACGGTGCGCGCATTGATCTGGAATCCACCGTCGGCACCGGCACCACCATCCGCATTATCTTCCCGAAGATGTGAGGTTTTATTTACGGGAGATTGGCGGCCTTTTTGAAAAAAGTCCTGGCGAAAAACTTTAATGGCGATAGAATAGAATTATAGGGCAACACCGCACAATTCCCGCCTTACGGCTTAAGCACCGCTTCGGCGGCTGCGGCACGGCATCTGCGTTGCCAAAATGCTCGATAATGTCGGGTTGCGGTACCCGCATCGTGCTTCGGGGGCAAAGCCCCTCGCACTCTGCGACCGCTGCCCCTGCTTCGGTTCGCTGTTTCCGCCACTGGCGGCGCTCACCTTTGCAGCATCCAGTATTATCTGCGCTTTTGGCTTAGCATCTGCCGCACCTCGCTCGCCGTATCGGCACTTAGATTATGCGGTATTGCCATAGAAATAGAAAAAGGCATGTGCTTACATCTTTGAGGGATGGGGCACATGCTTTTTTCTTTTCTTGTTCCTTGCGCCAGTTTTCACTTGCAACCAGGCAAAGTTCCGGCGGGGTCAGGTGACCCCGCCCTCCCCCTTTTTTTCCCGTCAACCGTCCCATGTCTCCCTCCCGCGCACAATATTTCCCGCAAAGTTCCCCATTTCCCACCCTGCCACAGGGCAGTTTTCAACATTGACCACATTTTTTGCGGATAATTTCTCCTGTTTACGGTCAGTTTTCCACTATCTCTGCAAAATAATCACACGATACTTCGTCATCTATTCCTGCGCAATTTTGCAACTCTGAGTTTTCAACGTTTTTCACAGATTTTCCCACCGTTTCCACTGTGGAAAAGTTGAAAACATTGTTCAAAGACATAAATCTTTTACATTTACAGTTGTAACATCTTGGTTACATGCCTCGTTTATATATTATAGAAAGTTGAAATTTTCCGCCAAAGGAGGTTATCGTATGGGAATGCACAGCACTTATACCGCAACGCATTACAAGGATTTGAATATTGACTGGCAGGCACGCGCCGTTACGCGCCACGGGGAGGATATTCTCCTGACCCCGCAGGAGTTTGCCCTGCTACAAGTGCTGTTTGACCACCGCGGCCAGGCTGTAAGCCGCGGCGACCTGCTGCATACCGCCTGGGGTTACCCCTGCATCGGCATTACCCGCACGGTGGATGTACATATCCAGCATTTGCGCCGCAAACTGGGGCTGAAACAGGAGATCCAGACCATTTACCGTGTGGGGTATACCCTTTCCTAAACATAATTGGGAACACAAATCAATGGCAACACCGCACAATTCCCGCCTTGCGGCTTAAGCACCGCTCCGGCAGCTGCGGCACGGCATCTGCGTTGCCAAAATGCTCGATAATGTCGGGTTGCGGTACCCGCATCGTGCTTCAGGGGCAAAAGCCCCTCGCACCCTGCGACCGCTGCCCCTGCTTCGGTTCGCTGTTTCCGCCACTGGCGGCGCTCACCTTTGCAGCATCCAGTATTATCTGCGCTTTTGGCTTGGCATCTGCCGCATCTCGCTCGCCGTATCGGCACTTAGAATTATGCGGTATTGCCCAATATTTTTTCCGTTTGTGCCCGTCAAAGTCCGGTTTATCACCCTTGCCTTGTGGTATAATGAGGGTATTCGGGTGTATCTGAAAAAATCACGGCTGTTTTGCAGGCGCAAGCCACAAAACTGCACTTGCGAAAAACCGTTTATTTTCGCCTTTTCAGGTACACCCAAGGCAAAAATGTAAGCAGCAGGCTTGACATTCCCTTGCGGCGGGGGGTATCCTGAATACAGGAACAGAATTTAATCACTGCGTGGTTCTGCCCCGCGCAGTGCAGGTAAAGTGAGGCTCCCGCCATGAGCAGAATGTATGATATCATCCAGGAGCTGTGCCGCCGCGACGGCACTGACGTAACCAAAATGTGCCGCGCGCTGAAAATCCCGCGCAGCACCCTGTCGGAGCTGGCATCCGGCCGCACCAAGCAGCTGACGCTGAAGCACGCGCGGCCCATTGCCGAGTATTTTGGCGTTACCATCGCCCAGCTTGCCGGGGATGAACCGCTGGAAACCGAGCCGGACCAGACGGATGCCGTTTCGGACCTGATCCGCGATGAGCCCATTGCCGCTTATGAGAACTTGAAGCGCTACCTGACAGAAGAGGACAAGGCCGATATTGCCACCCTGATCCGCCTGCGTGCGGAGATCAACCAGGGCAAGCAGTAAGCCGCCTTTGGCCGGGCCTGCGCTTGCGGGAGGGGCACGAATGTTCAAATATACCCTTGCAGCCACACTGGACGAGATGGACCGGGAAGGCATTACCGTGGCGGAATGCCCGCTGCGCAGCATGTGCTGCCTTTCTTTGCAGAATGGGCGCATTGTGGGCATCAACACCGCGCGGTTTGATTCTTCCGCCGAGGTGCGCACCGCCCTGATCCACGAGGACGGGCACTTTGCCAGTGGCGCGTTCTATCTGCCGTATTCGCCCTACCAGCTCAAAGCGCAGGCCGAATACCGGGCCGACAAAGCCGCCGTGCTCAAGCACATCCCCTACCCCGAACTTGCCGCCCGCCTGCGCCGCGGCGACACCCTTGCCGACGCCGCCGAATACTTTTGCGTGACCGAAGATTTTCTGCGCAAAGCCTACGCTCTCTACCGCGATATGGGGTATAGCTTTGGGGCCGAGGAAAAAGCGTAAACATGTAAAACAGCCGCCCTGACGCAAAAACGTCAGGGCGGCTGTTTGTTAAGGAGTCAAGTACAAGTATTTTTTCATTATAGCAAAGTTATGCTTGGAACCAATGTTTTATCCACTCAATAATTGACAAAATCCAATCAATGATTGGGCCATATCCTCTTTTTCTTTTGGTTCCGAATCTTGCTCCGTCTTTTCTCTAAAAAGTCACTTCTATCTCTTGGTCCTTTTTACCTTTTTAAACGTATAGTCTGTAATTTCTCCTTTATTTTTTCCATTAACTTTAACGTGTTCCACGGCGTACCCTTCATCCGGGGTAAACGTAAATGTCTGCGTTCCTCCAGCATCTACTGCTACATAACCCGCCGGGGATATTGTCCCATGTAGGCCAACTGATGCCCTGATTGTATAAGTTCCTTGAATCTTAATACAATCTCCAACCGTTGCATCTTCGTCTTCCTGAACTAGGATTTCGTTTTTGGTAGTGTTGATTGCTTTGCTGGCAAAGGTACCATCACCGTTTACTGTCACACGTGCATCCTGCATGTTGTCGCTATTAACTTTGACACCTTCACTTGTGGGGGTCAAAATCAATTCTTTTGCATCATTTACATCTACAGCCGTTCCATACCATGCACTGTTTGCACTAGGAGTATTCTGTGTCAGCCATGCACTAAGCAAGCCTTTTTCTTCTGATTGTATTTTTACGCTTTGTTCGGTATTATCCATACTAATTTGAATTGGTTTATCACTGACGATTGATACCGACCAGCCATCATTGATAATTGTTAGTTCGTTTCCTCCTGCATCGTTTGATACACTACAAAAGCCATCTTTTCCTAGCTGTTGTTTTTCAATGCAAAATTCAATTTCTCCATCGTCATTATCTCCATCAGACCTTAAACTGTATGGACCCGAAACATTGTTGCTACTCTTAACTTCCCCATCAGAATATTCCAGTCTCGCATTACCGCTGGAAAAAGAAATTTGCGTTCCACTTTTTATTTGCAGATATGCTTTTTCATAATCCGAATAATCCGAAAACACTTCATGATCGTCCACTCCAAAATAATTTCTCGTATCAATATTATCGATTCCAGAAAACCATTGATAAAGTCGGTCCAAGCGATCTCCATAAGCATCTGTACTGATTCGGATAGCATCTTCTATATTGCCTTTATCCTTATACATGTACAGGCTCTTAATCTCCACCTGATTAGGGTCCCATACCTGCATGTCAACAAAATCTTCCGTTTCTTTGTTAATTCCAATCAATAAAAGTGCATGTGATCCCTTTGCCTGAGATTGGCCAGCCGTAACTTGTACACATTTTTCATTTTTGACAGCCGTCACTATATCATTGATTGCTCCTAAATAATCCGTTTTTATCCGATTTTCACATTCTTCTCTTTCAAGTGCTTTTTCAAGCGGAAGAACTTGTGCCAGCTGATAATAGTTAATTAAGTTTCTTACGTTCATATCTTGTGCCGGTTCTTTTAAATCAAATGTCACATTTTCTTCCAAAAGCTCTGGCGAAATAGCCGTTAGTGGCAGCCTTGTTTTATCCAAATATCGTATTGCTGCCACTCTTACCATACCATAGCATGAACCACCCCATTTTTTCATTTCAAGAGCTATAACTTCATTTTTAACGGTGTTCGACATTCCTCTTGTCAATTTTTCAAAGTCTTCTTCCGGGATATAATAATTCAACTCGTTCGATACCGTATCCGGTACCATGCCTTTTCTAAAAAGCTGTGCTGCTAAGCCAGCTCTTTTTGCCTGCCTCAGTTCTTCTTCATCAAAAAATATTTTTCTTCATTCAAAAAGCTAAAATCATCTCTGCCCACGGTAAACTTTTTGTTCATCGGGGGTGTCGGACTCATAAATCCAGGTAGCTGTTAAAATATCTTCATTATCTGACCCAAAGTATATCGTATTTTTCTGTTCTTCCGTACCTGCATAATAAACATACGTCAAGTTTGGGCATCCACTAAATGCGCCATCTTCAATTTCAGTTACACTAGTAGAAAGCGTAACGCTTTGCAGTGAATCACAGCCCGAAAATGAAAAATAATCAATATCCTGTATTCCATCTGGAATCGTAATATTTTTAAGGGACGTACAATTATTAAATGCACTAGGTCCAATATAGGATACATTTTGTGGGATGTTCACTTCGGTAAGCGCTGTACAACCGTCAAATGCACTATCTCCAATATACTTCACTCCGCTGGGAATAACAAGTTTCGCAAGGGTGCTGCACTCATAGAATGCAACATCTTTAATTTTTGTTACTTTATAACCATCAATTTCTTCCGGGATTTCATAAGTTCCAGATACAGATTCCTCGCAATCTCTAATGGCACAGCTGGTGCCATCATCATTCACTGTATAGATTAATAGGCCTTCTTTTCCTATCATGTCATCCGGGAGATTGGGGCGTTCATAGTCATAATTATAATGCCAGGTTGCACTCAAAAAGCTATCATTACCAGCCCCTAGAGTAATCCCTCCCCTTTGCTCTTCTGTACCGGCATAATACACGTCTGTTAAATTTGTGCACCTCGAGAACGCACCTTCGCCAATGCTTACCATACTTGAAGGGATAAAGATTTTTGTAAGTGCCGTACAGCCCGAAAATGCACCTTCGTCAATATCCGTTGTTTCTTCCAGAATTTTTATATCTGTAAGTAAAGTGCAGTCCTTGAAAGCGTCTTTTCCAATGCGCACTACTTTATATCCATCAATAATTCCCGGAAGTGTACAGTCCTTTACATGCACCGCAGGGTCACATGCCACAATTGTAAAATTATCATCAATGGCATATGTCAATGCACCTTTTGTCACCAGCATACTAGATGCGTTTTCCTCTGCACCAACTGGCAGCAATAGCATACTAACAAGTATAAGCGCCAGTATAAATGATACTGCTTTTTTCATGCTTATCCCTTCCTAAAAAAGGCTTAAAAGTTCATTTTTTCATTCGCGATTTGAACTTTTAAGCCTTTATCTCTTGATTTATTTAATTCAGCTGCGTTTGATAATTTTTCAATTCTTTGTAGCAATCATCGCACAATTCAACATCCTGTCCAAGAATCCGTGCTTCGTGTGGTTTTTCGTGTACGCTGCGGGTGCACCAACCACAAATAAAATCTTTTTCGCCGCAACTTGTCAGCGTTACTGCTAAAAGAACTGTCAAAATTATAGTTGTTATCCTCACATTTTTTCTTTTTCATTTTACATTGTTCCATTCTTCACTCATAAGTGATTCTATAATGCTTGGTCCCAACATTTCCGGTTGTTCTTTTGCAAATGGGCAGGGTGCTCCTGGTTTCATTTCGCAATGTTTATAGTTGCAGTAATAGCGGTCCTTACGCATTTCACCGTTCTCCCATAAGGGTATCCAGTAACCGCATTCCACAATACCGCAGCACCCTTCTTGTTTGACATCTTCAGACGGCGCTTTTGGTAATTTGCTATTTTTCTCAAGATCTTTTGCCGACTTATAACAGGTATACAAAACTGCCGCACAAATTATGAACACTATCATCAGCAAAACATTCAATATCATCCTCACCTTCCATTTCCCAGCAAACAGAGCTTATTTCCACTTTTGTGTCTGATTTTTGGACAGAGTAGAATTTTGTTTCGCGGCACTTTTTTGTTAAAATTTGCAGGCCAAACCACAGTACTGGTAAATGAAAGCTATTAAACAGTTGTTCCGCAAATTTTATATCGCCCTCAGATAATTCCTTTTTATCTGTAATATGTGAGTGGATAAAGCCACAAAAGCAAATTTCTTCTTTTGCCCACTGGTGAATCTGGCGGTTTGCAGCTTCGATATCGGGAATATAGTAGTACTTTCCAGCCTTTTCAGCTGGTATCAACGCAAAAGAATCCACAATATCCAAGCTTTTGTTTGCTCCCAAAATTCCGCCTGCTTCTTCTTTTCGTCCGATGAAACTATTTGTTATTTTTGCCAATACCCTCGTAGTAACTATCAGCTTCTTACCACTGAAAGGCGGCACAGGCTTCTGTGCTCGGTGAAAGCCAGCAGCCTTTATACGCACAGCGGCGTGTCCCGTCATTATAGTGGTCATTGTCCATTTCCATATAACGGCAGTCTCGGCAATGCTGTGCACACAGCACACCTTTTTCCATTTTACAATCTTTGTTTTCCTGAATCAAAGTTTTAATGTTCTCCATTTTATTGCTCCTTTACAATTAGAGTGATTTAGCATTCGTATAAAGCATCCTTACCATTGAAATGCTGCACAAGCTTCCGTACTGGGTGGCAGCCAGCATCCTTTGTATGCACAGCGGCGATTTCCATCATTATAATGGTCGTTTTCCATTTCCATATAACGGCAGTCTCGGCAATGCTGTGCACACAGCACACCTTTTTCCATTTTACAATCTTTGTTTTCCTGAATCAAAGTTTTAATGTTCTCCATTTTATTGCTCCTTTTTGCTCTGCTATTTGTGATCTGCCATTCTCAATGCCGCTACAACAGCCCATTTCACAATCGTGCCCGCACCAACAATATAGCCCATGCCCAAAATAGCTGCATATTTGCAAATGCGATGCGCTATTTCTGGTTGCTCCAGCCATGGATAGCGCCCATTTACATATTTGTAGCCAGAGTATATTGCCCATGCCGTATACAGCACGACTGCCACAAGGATATAGCTATTCATTATTTTCTCCTTTCTCTAAATCATTATAGCTATTTTTATGACTATATTCTAGCTACAATTATAGCCATTGTCAATAAGTTGACCATAATTTATGCTTTATCTAGGTGATTAAATGATTGTATACGACAAATTCTGGGAAACGATGAAGCGGTGCGGGGAAAGCACTTATACACTGATCAACCACTACAACATCAGCAGCGGCACCATTGACCGCATCCGCAAGGGGCAGGGCATTACCACGGCCAAGCTGGACGACTTCTGCCAGATTTTCCACTGCCGGGTTGAGGACCTGATAACCTATGTTGAACCCGCCGATGGCGAACCACACAGCCCTTACAGCGAAAAAAAGCCCAAAAATAAAGCGACCGTTTGAACCCAAAAGCTCAAACGGCCGCTTTTCTATTTTACTTACTTTTCTTTTTCCCACGGCTGCAAGGGGGCCAGGAAACCGGCATCCTGCAAGGCCTGGCCGATCAAATCCAGGCGGTCGGGGGTGGCGGCCTCCACAAGGTGGTAGTGGTAGCCGTCCGTTGCGGTGGAAAGCACGGTGGAAGCGCCGCCTGCCAATGCCTGCAAGAACTCCTGCACATCCTGGCGGGAGCGGATATCCATTTCCGCGGTGATGCGCCCATAAACGCGGTGGCTGATGCTGATATTTTTCACCCGGCCTCCGTAGTCCACGATCAGGTTCAGCTCCTGCTCGGCCTGCTCCGGGGTGTGGCGGACCTTAAACTCCCGCAGGCAGCCGGTTTCCTGCTGCTGCAGGATATAGCCGCGGTTGGTGGAGATGATATTGGGCCGGGATGCCCGGATCACGGCAAGGTCCTGCACGATCACCTGGCGGCTGACCCCAAACCGCGCGGCCAGGTCCTTGGCGGCAATGGGGGTATTGGCCTGGTTAAGCAGGGCCAAGATTTCTTCCCGGCGCTGTGCGGTCGTCATACGGGTGCCCCCTTTCCCATCAGGCTGTCCAGTTCTGCATCGTTCATGACGTTTGCTACTTCCTTTCGCATGGGTTCTGTAAACAGTATAGCACCTGCCGCGCACCGGTGCAAACGGATGGCGAAAATTCCCGGCAAGCGGCTTGGATTTTTAGGGTTGCCGGGCTTTTTAGGGTTGCTGGGGTTCTGGGTTTACCCGCAGACCGAGGAAGTTTTCCCTTTGCATTCTTTTTGTTCTTTGGCTTTTTCGGGTTCTTTTTTGAGGGCAGAATGTCCCACGCGCTGATAGACAAGCGTTGCACCGAAAACTGCGCCAAAGCGCAGCTGACTGTGGATATTTCCCGCACGGTGGAAGCACCGATTGAAGAGATTTTTATTTTTGAGTAATTTTTAAGCACATAACAAACACCGGACCGCATATAATATTGCATGCGGCCCGGTGTGTTATTTCAGGCTATATTCTGTTTGAAGCTTTGGGGAAAAATCAAACCACACCCTGGCTCATCATAGCGCTGGCGATCTTCTCGAAGCCTGCGATGTTGGCACCGGCAACCAGGTTGCCCTTCATGCCGTAACGCTCGGCTGCATCGGCAGCGTTCTTGTAGATGTTGACCATGATATTGTGCAGGCGCTCGTCAACCTCTTCAAAGGTCCAGGAGAGGCGCAGGCTGTTCTGGCTCATTTCCAGGCCGGAAGTAGCAACGCCGCCGGCGTTGGCTGCCTTAGCGGGAGCGAACAGGATACCGTGGCTCTGCAGGTAAGCGATTGCTTCCGGGGTAGAAGGCATGTTAGCACCTTCGGCAACAGCGTAGCAGCCGTTGGCAACCAGTGCCTCGGCACCTTCCAGCTGCAGCTCGTTCTGGGTTGCGCAGGGCAGAGCGATATCACAGGGAACAGTCCAGATGCCCTTGCTGCCCTCAACGTACTTAGCGGTGGGAACGTAATCCAGGTAAGTCTTGATGCGGGCACGCTTGACTTCCTTGATTTCCTTGATGACCTTGTAGTCAATGCCGTTCTCGTCCACGATGTAGCCGTTGGAGTCGCTCATGGCGATAACCTTGCCGCCCATCTGGGTAGCTTTCTGGTTTGCATAGGTAGCAACGTTGCCGGAGCCGGAGATGACCACACGCTGGCCCTCAAAGCTCTTGCCAGCATCAGCCAGCATTTCCTTGGCAAAGTAGCACAGGCCGTAGCCGGTAGCCTCGGTACGGGCCAGGGAACCGCCGAACGGGATGCCCTTGCCGGTCAGGATGCCGGAGTACTCGTCGCGGATGCGCTTGTACTGGCCAAACAGGAAGCCGATCTCACGGCCGCCAACGCCGATATCACCGGCGGGCACATCGGTATCGGGGCCAATGTGGCGGTACAGCTCGGTCATAAAGCTCTGGCAGAAGCGCATAACTTCGGCGTCGCTCTTGCCGTGGGGGTCAAAGTCAGAACCGCCCTTGCCGCCGCCCATGGGCAGGCTGGTCAGGCTGTTCTTGAAGCACTGCTCAAAGCCCAGGAACTTGAGGATAGACAGGTTGACAGAAGAATGGAAGCGCAGGCCGCCTTTGTAGGGGCCGATGGCAGAGTTGAACTGCACACGGTAGCCGCGGTTGACCTGCACCTTGCCGGCGTCATCCACCCAAGGCACACGGAACATGATGATGCGCTCCGGCTCAACCAGGCGCTCGATCAGGCTTGCCTTTTCATATTCAGGATGGGCCTCAACAACGGGCTCCAGGCTTTCGAGAACTTCCTCAACAGCCTGCAGGAATTCCTTCTGCTCAGCATTGCGCTTTGCAAGGCCCTGGTACACTTCGTTCAGATAAGCATTTTTGATAGACATGGTATACACTCTCCTTTTTGGTGGGCTGCTGTTTTCCGCTTCCGGCCGCACTGCCGGACCCCTTGAAACTGGCGGAAAGCGCGCGGTCCTCTATTTCTTTCACCGGTATTTATATTAGCACGCTAAAGTGCATTTGACAATATTTTTTGAAAAATTTTGTTTGTGCGATAGCGGCAAGTGTATCCCATTTGCACACAAATGATAGTTTTTTACGCTTTTACCTCGTTTTTCAGTTCTTCACCGCGGGCAAAGGCACGGGCATTTTCCAGCGTGATGGCCGCAATGCTCTGCAATGCCGTGCGGGTAAAGAACGCCTGGTGGCTGGTAATAACCACATTGGGGAAGCTGAGCAGCACCGGCACCACCTCGTTTTCCAGCACATCGTCGGAGAAATCCTGGAACACCTGGTCGTCCTCATCCTCGTACACATCCAGGCCCACGCCGCCGAACTTGCGGGCGCGCAGGGCTTCGATCAGGGCGTCGGTGTCGATCAGGCCGCCGCGGCTGGTGTTGACCAGGATGGCAGAATCCCTCATCATGGCGATGGTATCCTTGTTAATCATGTGATGGGTACCCTCGGTCAGCGGGCAGTGCAAGCTGACCAGGTCGGCTTTCTGCAGCAGTTCTTCCAGCGAAACATAGCGGGCAAACTTTTCCACTTCGGGGTTTTTGTACATGTCATAGCAGAGCACATTCATGCCAAAACCGTGGCAGATGCGCGCCATGGCGGCGCCAATACGGCCGGTGCCCACAATGCCGGCGCAGGCGCCATAAAAGTTTTGGCCCAACAGGCCGTCCAGTGCAAAGTTGTTATTGCGCACCTTGATATATGCCTTGCAGATGCGGCGGTTTGCGGCCTGGGCCAACGCCATGGCGTGCTCGGCAACGGCTTCCGGGCTGTAGCCCGGCACACGCATAACGGTAATGCCGTTGGCTTTGGCGGCGGCAAGATCCACGTTATTGTAGCCCGCGCAGCGCATCAGCAGCAGCTTGATGCCCGCTTTGGCCAGCACGGACAGCGTTTCGGCACCGCAATCACTGTTGACAAAGGCGCAGACGGCATCGCCGCCCGCGGCCAGCTGGGCGGTATCTGGATCCAGGTTGGCCGCCAGGAACTTGATGGTGCAGCCATAGTCCGGGTCAGCGGCCAGAACGTCAAAATACAGGTGGTCGTAATCACGGGTGCCATAAAAAATGATCTTCATACTTTTCCCTTTTCTGCCCTGCGGGCGTCCTCTTGTTGCGGCGTACCGGAATCCTTTTGTTTTCCGGCACACTCCGGCTCGGTCGTTAATATTTTATCATATCCGACGGTTTTAGTATAGCCAGTTTCCGGCATTTTGAATGTTGCCAGGGCAACAAACCGCGGCAAAAAAGGGGTGCATGCCCTGTTTTTCTTTTACACGGTTTTCTCGCTGCCTTCGTTCGGTTTGGCGGTTCCGGCAGAGTGTTCCACGTTTTTCAGCAGTTCTTCCGCCGAAATACCATACAGCTTGGCCAGCGCGATCAGGTTGGAGGTGTTGGGGTCCGAGGTGCCGTTTTCCCACTTGGATACGGCCTGGCGGCTGACACCGATGGTTTCCGAAACAAACTCCTGGGTCATTTTGCAGCGCACACGGTTCTCCCGCAGGGCTTCGGCCAGGGACTTGCGGGTGGCTTTCTTTTCTTCCCGCACTTCGTGGGAGTTGATGTAAACCCGCAGCGCCTTGATGACCAGCCACAGCAGGTAGATACCGACAATGCCCATAACCAGCATGAGCGCAAGATTGAATACCGTCCAAAGAATGCCAAATACTTGATATTTCATTTTATAATCTCCTATCAACAGCTTGCAGTGGGCGGTGCACCGCCCGGCAAAACCCGGCCGGATGGTCCGGCCCCTTGTGTTTTGCTGGCCTTATTATAGCGAAAGCACCCGGTTGCCGCCACCAACTGGGGCGATACTTTGGGTTGCAGCCTGCTATTTTGCCGGTTTTGGGGCCATTTTGCATCAAAAAGCACCCACCCGCCGGAAAAACCTGGCCAGGCGGGTGCAAAACCATGCGATCCGATTTTGGCAGAACCAGCGCAGCAAACCGGGCCGCCGGGCGGCGGTTCTCTGCGCGCGCAGCACTATACAGTTTGTATTATTTGTTTAATATATCCAAGTCAAGCATTCTTTTGTTCGATCTCGACCATCACCAGTTCGGTCTTGCCCTCGGTACGGATCTTGTAGCCCCAGGTCCCGGTGCCGCCGCTGACAATGGCGGCGCAGGCGGGGGTGATCTGTTTCATGCCGTAATTCAGTTCATTATAGCGGAACAGCTTTGCCACAAGGCCGGTGGGCCAGATCTGACCGCCGTGGGTGTGACCGCTCAAAATCAGGTTTGCACCGGCTGCGGCATCGGCTTTCAGCTCGCGCGGCTCGTGGTCCAGCAGGATGGTATACACATTGTCCGGGCCGTTCGGCATCAGCTGGGCGGGGGTAAAGCGGTTACCCTGGGTGTACAGCCAGTCCTTGCGGCCCACAATGCGCACCGGGGTAGCATCTTTACCCACATAGGCCAGCTGGGAAACATCCTCCAGAATGCGAATGTGCGCCCGCGCAAAAGCGCCCTCCAGGTCCGCGCGGCCATAGCTCGGCTCCCGCCAGTGGTGGAACAGATCATGGTTGCCCAACACGAACCACTTGCCGCCGGGCGGGTCCAGCGTGGCAAAGAAGGCATTGAAGGAATCAAAATCCGGGCGTTCCACATGCTCGTCAAAAATATCGCCGGTGAAAAGGATCATATCAGGGTTCAGCTCCCGGATGCGGCGGTTCAGCTCCGGGATGCGCTTGCGGTCCATGGCACCTTTGCCGGGGTGCAGGTCGCTGATTTGCAGCACCCGCAGTTTGCCGCCCGGCAGGGGCTTGGTGGTTTGCAGGCGATAGGTGGTGGTAACCAGGCGCATAGCCTTGAAATAGCTCCAGAGCATCATGGCGGCCGTGCCCACCCAGGCCAGCAGGCCGCCCATCCAGATGGTCTGCCAGGCTGCCTGCACCGTTCCGCCGATTGCACGGGCCAGCAACCCCACAACGTCCCCGGCGATATACAGCCCGGTCAGATGGGAGTTGACGATCATGCCGGGGCCGAGCGGGTCCCGCCCGATCCAGGACATCACGGCCAGCAGCAACAGCGGCAGCAGCAGATACACCGCCGGATAAGCACCCGCAAAGCAGGCCACAAACGGCAGTTTGAGAAAATTCAGATACAGCACCACCGCCACAAGGGCCTGGCCAATTTTGGGGATGGTGAACTGGATAAAATGCCCGTACATTGCAGGACCTCCGTTCTTTAGTTAGGCGTTAGGAGAGAGGAGCTAAGATAATTAGAAATGAGGAATTAGAAATTAGAAATTAGAAATTGGAGGTGGGGCGGGGGGTGGATGGCACGGACCGCAAAAAGCATTCGTAGGGCGGGATGACCTCATCCCGCCGGGGAGGAACACAGATCATTTGCCACAGCCCTAAAAACAATCTGTAGGGAACGGTCTTGACCGTTCCGGGGACATATTTGCATATGCCGTAATGAGATTTACTGCAGGACTTGTCATACGGTGCGGTAATGACAACACGGCCAATTATTTTGCAAATGTGCAATAAATTTTACGCCCGCCCGGGACGTCGAGGACGCCGTCCCCTACAAATTGGGAAAGATTTGGCACAGGATCTGCAAAGCGTGCCAAGGCGTGGTTTCGGCGTGGTCGGGTGACCACGCCCTACAAAGCCCATCTCAATTCCTAATTTCTCATTTCTAATTCCTAATTATCCCCTAACTCCTAACTCCTAACTCCTAACTCCTAACTCCTAACTCCTAACTCCTAACTCTAACTGATATTGTATCACTCGTGCCCAGCAAACTCAACAAACACAACAGGCAGGCTGCCTGCGGGGTTGCGGGCAGCCTGCCTGGAAAAAGCAGGGATAAGTCTTTAGGCAATACCGCATAATTCTAAGTGCCGATACGGCGAGCGAGGTGCGGCAGATGCCAAGCCAAAAGCGCAGATAATACTGGATGCTGCAAGGTGAGCGCCGCCAGTGGCGGAAACAGCGAACCGAAGCAGGGGCAGCGGTCGCAGAGTGCGAGGGGCTTTTGCCCCGAAGCACGATGCGGGTACCGCAACCCGACATTATCGAGCATTTTGGCAACGCAGATGCCGTGCCGCAGTCGCCGGAGCGGTGCTTAAGCCGCAAGGCGGGAATTGTGCGGTGTTGCCTTTATTCCGTTATGCCTGTTCTTTTGCCTTGATGGCTTCGTCAATGGCCTTGGCGGCTTCCTTACCGGCGCCCATAGCCAGAATGACGGTAGCGGCACCGGTAACAGCATCGCCGCCAGCATAGACGAACGGGCGGCTGGTCAGGCCATCGGGGCCATCGGTGATGATGCAGCCGTGCTTATCGGTATCCAGGCCGGGGGTAGTGGAACGGATCAGCGGGTTGGGGCTGGTGCCCAGAGCCATGATCATGGTATCCACATCCAGCTCAAACTCGCTGCCCTCCTTGACGATGGGGCGGCGGCGGCCGGAAGCATCAGGTTCACCCAGCTCCATCTCCACGCAGGTCATGCCCTTCACGCAGCCGTTTTCATCGCCCAGAACCTCGACCGGGTTGGTCAGTGTCTTGAAGATGATGCCCTCTTCCTCGGCATGCTCAACTTCTTCCTTACGGGCAGGCAGTTCGGCCATGCCGCGGCGGTATACAATGTACACCTGCTCGGCACCCAGGCGCTTGGCGCAGCGGGCTGCGTCCATGGCGACGTTGCCGCCGCCCACAACGGCAACGGCACGGCTCTTCATGATGGGGGTGCGGCTGCCGGGCTGGTATGCTTTCATCAGGTTCACGCGGGTCAGGTACTCGTTAGCAGAGTAAACGCCCTTCAGGCTCTCGCCGGGGATGCCCATAAAGCGGGGCAGACCGGCGCCGGAAGCGATATAGATTGCCTCAAAGCCATAGTCGTTCATCAGCTCATCAACGGTCAGCACCTTGCCGATGACCATGTTGCACTCAATATCAACACCCAGCTCTTTCAGGCCTTCCACTTCGTGCTGCACAATATCCTTGGGCAGACGGAATTCCGGAATGCCGTACATCAGAACGCCGCCTGCAACGTGCAGGGCTTCGTATACGGTAACCTTATAGCCCAGCTTGGCCAGGTCGCCGGCAACGGTCAGGCCGGAAGGACCTGCACCGATAACTGCCACCTTATGGCCGTTCGGCTCCGGCTTGGCAGCCGGGGTGTGGACGTTTTCACGGTGCCAGTCAGCCACAAAGCGCTCCAGCCGGCCAATGCCGACGGGTTCGCCCTTGATGCCGCGCACGCACTTGCCCTCGCACTGGTTCTCCTGCGGGCAGACACGGCCACAGACAGCGGGCAGCGCGCTGGACTTTGCGATGACCTGGTAAGCAGCTTCAAAATCGCCTTTTGCCACTTCGGCAATAAAGGCGGGAATATCGATCTGAACAGGGCAGCCGGTGCGGCAGGCGGGCTTTTTGCACTGCAGGCAGCGCTTGGCTTCGTTCACAGCCATTTCAGCGGTATAGCCCAGGGCAACTTCCTTAAAGTTTTTGTTGCGGACGTTGGGGTCCTGGCTGGGCATGGGGCATTTTTTCGGGTCCATATTCGGCATGTTACTCAACCTCCTTTTTCAGCAGGTTGCATTCCGCTTCCCGCGCGTGGGCTTCAAAATCGCGGTACATGGTGCCGCGGTGCATGGCTTCATCAAAATCGACTTCAAAACCGTCGAAATCGGGGCCATCCACACAGGCAAACTTGGTTTTGCCGCCCACAGTCAGGCGGCAGCCGCCGCACATGCCGGTGCCGTCCACCATGATGGGATTCATGGAAACAACGGTCTTAACGTTATAAGGCTTGGTGGTCTTGACAACGAACTTCATCATGATCAGCGGGCCGATGGTGATGACCTCGTCAAAGTTGGCGCCAGCCTTGATCTTTTTCTTCCAGCGGCATCGTCACAACGCCCTTCTGGCCGTAAGAACCGTCATCGGACATGATGATCAGCTCGTCACAGCAGGCGCGGAATTCGTCTTCCAGGATGACAAGGTCCTTATTGCGGAAGCCGATGATGCCGGTAACCTTGGTGCCCTGGGCCTTGAGGGCCTGGGCAACGGGCAGGGCAATGGCGCAGCCGACGCCGCCGCCGACCACACAGACATTTTTGAGCCCTTCAATTTCAGTTGCTTTGCCCAGCGGGCCGACAAAGTCATGCACATACTCGCCCTCTTTGAGGGAGTTCAGCTGCATGGTGCCTGCGCCGACGATCTGGAAAATGATGGCCACAGTGCCTGCTGCGGCATCATAATGGGCAATCGTCAGGGGGATGCGCTCGGAATCCTCCTTGGCGCGGATGATGATGAACTGACCCGCTTTCGCCTTTTTAGCGATCAGCGGTGCTTCAATGACCATTTCGGTCACTGTGGGGTTCAATTCCCGCTTTTTAACGATCTTGAACACTTGTTCTAACCTCGCTTCTTCTCCGTTTTATCATTCCGTCCCCCGCCTGCCAAATGCGCACAAGCAGGCAAAAGGGTAGATGGTATCATTGTACCATACTTACTTTACCAGCTTTTTTCAGGATTGTAAAGCGGTAAAGTGTGGTGTTTTATCGTCGCAGTGTGTCAAAGAATGCTCTGTCGGGGCGAACATTGTTCGCCTGCAGTCTTTCTCCGTGTATGCTGTTTCCCGGAAAAGCCGCTGCATCATCAGGTTGGTGGGCGCACAATGTGCGTACCTACGGCCTCCACAAAATATTTGGGCATACCAAATTATGACATGCGGTACCGTCCTGTCTGCGCTGTTCACACCGTCAAAGCGTCAATGGCGGCTTTGCATGCCTGCAGGGTCAGGTAGGTGACTGCACAGTCTGAGCCGATAAACCAGCGTTCTTCGCCGTTACAGACAATTTTGCGGATCAATTTTCCACGGTACTCCGCCTGGATATAAATGCCGTTTGCCATGTTGCTGCCCCCTTTTCCGGCCGGCTAAAAGTAGCCTTACTTTTTATTGTGCCATCTTTTGGAGCAGCTTACAAGGGCAGGCAGTGTAAAATTTCGCCCATGCTGCGTACAGAAAATTCAGCAGTTGCACCAAAACTTTATCCATGCGCGGCAAACTGATAATATTTGACAGCGTTTTCCAGTTTTTTCACTGGAAAACTGTAGCTTTATGCTATACTGTATCAAAATAGCTGCCGTTTTATTTTTACAAAATTATTGCGTCCTTTTGCAGGGCGTGTATAATATAATAGTAGATAATACGGGTGTAGCTGCACCCGGCTGGAGGAATACGGATATGACAAAGCAAGAGATGCTGCAGTTAAAAATGACTGCGACCCGCGTGCGCATGGGCATTATTGAAGCGACCCATGGCGGCAAAAGCGGGCACCCGGGCGGCAGCCTTTCTGCTGCTGATGTGCTGACTTACTTATACTTTAAGGAAATGCAGATCGATCCGCAGAACCCGCAGGACCCTGACCGTGACCGTTTTGTGCTTTCCAAGGGCCATGCAGCGCCGGGTCTGTACTCGGTGCTGGCAGAGCGCGGGTTCTTCCCGTGGCTGACCTGCCTACCCTGCGCCGCTCCGGCAGCTACCTGCAGGGCCACCCCAACATGAACACGGTTCCCGGTGTTGATATGAGCACCGGCAGCCTGGGCCAGGGTGTTTCCGCCGCAGCCGGCATGGCACTGGCCGCCAAGATGAAGAACCCCGACGTCAACGTGTACACCCTGCTGGGTGACGGCGAGATCGAAGAGGGCGAGTGCTGGGAAGCATTTATGTTTGCCAACCACTATAAGCTGGATAACCTCTGCATCATGATCGACGTGAACGGCCTGCAGATCGACGGCCCCACCGCCAAGGTCATGAACAGCGAACCGCTGGACCAGAAGATGGATGCCTTCGGCTTTAACACCATCATCTGCAACGGCAACAGCCTGGCTGATCTGGAGCAGGCATTCATCTTGTTTGACCGCTCCCATGGTTCCGGCAAGCCGACCTGCTTCCTGCTGCACACCACCAAGGGCCTGGGCGTGAGCTTTATGGAGAACGCTGTGGATTGGCACGGCAAAGCCCCCAACGATGCCGAGTATGACAAGGCGATGGCCGAGCTGCGCGCCAGCTATGAAGTGATGGAAAAGGAGGCTGAACGGATCAATGGCTGATAACAAGAGCATTGCCACGCGCGACAGCTACGGTGCTGCGCTGCTGGAACTGGCCGATGCAGGCCATGACGATATCGTGGTATTTGATGCGGATTTGTCCGCTTCGACCCGTACCTCAGTATTTGCAAAAAAATATTCTGAACGCTTTTTTGACTGCGGCATTGCCGAGTGCAACATGGTCGGTGTAGCCGCCGGCATGTCCACCTTTGGCTATGTGCCTTTTGTTTCCTCGTTTGCCATGTTTGCTGCGGGCCGCGCTTTTGAGCAGATCCGCAACAGCATCGGTTACCCCGAGCTGAACGTCAAGATTGCTGCTACCCACGGCGGCCTGTCCGTCGGCGAGGACGGTGCTTCCCACCAGTGCTGCGAGGACTTTGCGCTGATGCGCACCATCCCCGGCATGGTCGTAATCTGCCCCTCTGACGATCTGGAAGCCCGTGCCGCTGTGCGCGCCGCTTACGCCCACAAGGGCCCCGTTTACCTGCGTTTCAGCCGTCTGGCCACCCCTTCCCTGCATGATGCCAATAACTATACTTTTGAAATCGGCAAGGGCGAGGTTCTGTGCGACGGTTTTGATCTGGCCATCATCTCCACCGGTCTGATGACCAGCGAAGCTCTGAAGGCTGCTGTCACCCTGAAGCGTCAGGATGCCATCAGTGTGCGCGTGATCAATATGCCCACCATCAAGCCGCTGGACGAAGAGATCGTTCTGCGCGCTGCCCGCGAGTGCCACAAAATCATCACGGTGGAAGAGCACAGCGTGATCGGCGGCCTGGGCGAGGCTGTTTGCAGTCTGCTGAGCGAGAAGGCCCCCACGCCCGTGCGCCGCATTGGTGTGCAGGATAAATTCGGCCATTCCGGCCCCGCATGGGAGGTTCTGCGCGATTACGGCCTGACCGCCGACGCCATTGCCGATGCCGTGCGCAGCTTTGTGAAAGAGGACCAGTAAGCTCTTTCCCCCGCCCCATTTGATTCAATAAGCAACACCCCGCCATCCGGTTCAAACGCCGGGCGGCGGGGTGTTTTGGTTTGTATGGATTTAGGGCAATACCGCATAATTCTAAGTGCCGATACGGCGAGCGAGGTGCGGCAGCTGCTAGGCCAAAAGCGCAGATAATACTGGATGCTACAAAGGTGAGCGCCGCCAGTGGCGGAAACAGCGAACCGAAGCAGGGGCAGCGGTCGCAGAGTGCGAGGGGCTTTTGCCCCCGAAGCACGATGCGGGTACCGCAACCCGACATTATCGAGCATTTTGGCAACGCAGATGCCGTGCCGCAGCCGTCGGAGCGGTGCTTAAGCCGTAAGGCGGGAATTGTGCAGTGTTGCCTTAGGTCAGAACTGATTGCACGCAAACACGCTGGCTCCGGTAGCGCGGGCGGCGGCAAGGCCGGTGGCGCTGTCCTCAAAGATCATGGTATGGGCGGCGTCCACGCCAAAGTGGGCCATGGCTTTCAGGTAGCCCTCCGGGTCCGGCTTATTGTTGACCACATCTTCCTGGGTCAGGATCAGGTCAAACCAGTCAGTGCAGTGAAAGTGGTCCAGCATTTCCGTTGCGTTCTGGCGGCTTCCTGTGGTAATCACGGCCAGGTAATGGGTGGGGCGCAGGGCTTCCAAGATGACAAACAGTGCCTCGTTTTTGCGGGCTATGTCCATGTTGGCGGCGTAATACTGCTTTTTCAGGTCATGCACCCGCTCCACATCCTCGGCAGAGGGGTTGCCGCCCATCAGCGGCTGCAAAAAGGCGCGGTAATGCCTGCCGTTGCAGTAAGCGGCATAGTAATCATAATCCAACGTAAAGCCGAACGACTCCAGCGCACGGCGGTAGCTTTCAGCGTTGACGGCAACCGTATCAATCAATGTGCCGTCCAGATCAACGGCGATCAGTCCTTGCTTTTTCATCAAACTTTCCCTCGTTTTCCCATGTGTTTAGGTCGTTGGCCACCATGACAAGCCCAGCATAGAACATGGGGGCACGCTTTTTATCTTTGTTGAGCTTGTAGGGCATCAGGCGCAGCCAGTGGATGAGCTCGTGCGCCAGGATACTGTGCAGCCCTGCCGCGCCGCAGCGGGCACGCAGGTCATCGCAGACCGCTTCAAACAGCGTATCATAGGCGGCGGAGCGGGTCAGCTGGAAGTCAATGTGGTTTTCCTGCACAGTGCAGCGCGGGGTCATCATCATGAACTCATAGCCGCCGTGCAGGCTTTGCAGCAGTTTGCCGTAATCCAGGTAGGGGCTGTCGTGCAGGTTGCCGGTGTTGGGGTCAATGATGTACCACGCTTTATCGGGGTTCTCCACATCGGTGCGGCAGATGATGTTTTCCACCGTCAGATCGCCGTGGATATCCGCCACGGGGTCTGCGGCAAACAGGGTACGCAGCGCATTGTGGTCAAACAGGCGGCCCAGCTCTTTCAGGTTGCGGTAGCTGCGGCCATTGATCCAGATGCGGTCATAGTTCCACAGTTCTTTCAGGATGCGGGCGTCCCGGATCTTTTCCAGATTGGCATCCATCTTTTTGTTCAGGTATTCCTCTATTTTTTCGGGATCCGCCGGGCGGGCTGTGGGGCGGTAGAGCTGTTCATCCAGTGCCCGCAGCACACTGCGCAGGATGGCTGCGCTTTTTCCCGGCGGGTTGGAATGGATATAGCGGAACAGCCCCACCGCGCTGCCGGAATAGGTCATATCATACCAGCAGTAGCCTTCGCCGGTGCCCTCGCGCAGAATTTCGCACAGCGGCAGGCGGGTGGCATTGCGGCGCAGCCAGGCCAGCTGTTCGGCCAGTTTGGCACCGTCCGCGCCAAAGGCGTATTTGCGGTAAAAGGTCGCGGCACCATCGGTACACAGCATGGTAGTTGCGTTGGAACCGGCGGAATAATCCTGCAAAATGGTAATGTTCTGGTTGATCTCAATGAACTTGGCCACATAGGCTTTGTTCTGCAGGCTGAAATACTGGTTGAGGAATGCGCCGCGGTCCCGCGGGTCCACCTGGGGCAGCAGGTTCAGGTAGTTTTCCTGCCCGGCTTCCCGGTTGGCGATCGGCTCCGCTGCACCGTTCAGGGCGGCGCGCAGATGTTCCGGCAAAAGAGGTGCCGCAAACATAACCGCCAGCGGCAGCAGGAACCAGGCGATCACCAGCCCACGGGCGGCATCGCTCAAACCGAGGGAGCCCGCCACGCCAAGGCTGGTCACATCCACGCTCTTGACGCCGAACAGCATGTTGAACACTTCCACCAAGCCAAAGCTGCCGCCAGCGCCGCCGCAGGCAATGATTGCCTGCCCCAGCACCGCGTAAGAAGCAAGGTAGGCCCCCCACATGAGAACTGTATTGAGCAGCAGCCGCCACAGGTTGACGCGGCGCAGATCCTTGAAGGTATTGATGAGACTCCAGCAGAACACAAGGCCGTCCAGCTTGATGGTATCATTGAAAATGCTGCACACGGCCAGGCAGCACCGCTTGAGCAGATCCCGCAGCAGCACCACCAGCACCAGGGCGGCGGCCAGCAGCAGCGCAAAAACCAGATAATACCGCGCTGCGCCCAAAACCGCAGCGCCGCCCAGCCCGGCCAGCCGGAACCCGCCGAACAGCAGCGCCACCACCCACACATCCAGAAAGCGATCCATGATGACAGTGGCAAAAGCAAAGCCTGTTCCGGTTTTCATTTTGCGGCCAGCCAGAGCGGCGCGCAGAAAATCGCCCACATGGAATGGCAGCAGAAAGTTGACGGCGTAGCCCCCGGCCATGGCGCGCAGCAGGCTGCGGCGCTGGGGGTATTCATAAATGCGGATAAACTGTTCCCACCGGAGCAGGCGGAACACATGCCCCAGCAGCACCAATGCCGCGGAGGAAAGCAGCAATAATAAAATGGTTCCGAAAGGTTGCATCGGCGGTCACCTGAATCAGTTAGTTTATTGGGGGATTTTACATCAGCATTTCAAACGCGGCCTTGTTGGCTTCCTGTTCCGCCTGGGCATACTCCGCCGGGGTGCCAAAGGGCAGGTGCAAATCAGTTGCAAATCCGCGCAGGTTCGCCCCGCGGGCGGCCAGCACGTTGTAAATGCCGGAAACAAAAAATTCTTTATAATCGCAGTGGTGCAGGTACTCTGCACAGGCGGAAGCATAGAGCTGCTTATTTTTGAAGTAATACGCCCCGCAGATGGCATCATGGCTGACGACCTGCTTTTCCACCGTGTGGCACACCCTGCCGTCGGCCCCATATTGCAGGTAGCTGTAGGCCGGGGAGTCGCTGGCAAAGGTCAGCAGTGCGCCGTCCGGGCCGTTGGCAAAATCGCCCGCCTTGCAAAACTCATTGAACGGCTTGCAGAGGAACAGGTGGTCGCAGTCATTAAAGAGCAGCGGCTCATCGTCCGGCAGGCTTTCCGTCCCGCGCAGGGCGGTGATGGCGGCGCCCTCCGTCACTTCGGGCAGGGCCACGATTTTGGCATCGGGGTAATAGGTTTTGATTTCCCGGTCAATGGCATGGTCGCGGATATGCTCCTCCAGCACCACAAAGGTGATATCGGCACAGTCCACAAATTTGGCAATGCTCTGGGTTGCCCAATAGAAAAACGGGCGGTCGTTGATCTCGATCAGGGGCTTGGGCATCACAAAGCCGTTTTCAAAAAAGCGGCTGCCGCGCCCGGCCATCGGCATTACAAGGTGCAGCTTTGCCATGTTATTCCCCTTTCGCATCGCGGGCAGCCAGCATGGCGCACTCGTTCTCGATCACGCGGCGCAGGCCCTCGCGGATGTCGATCTTCGGTTCCCAACCGTAGCACTCTTTGGCGTGGGTGTTATCGCACAGGGAATACTTGTTGACCTCGTGGTCCAGAATTTCCGGCTTGATGCCGTAAGCGCCGCCGTACAGCTCCGGGTACTTGGCCCAGTAATGGCTGGACGGGCAGTATTTGGCTTCGATCTGCTTGCCCATCAGCTCGCAGGCCGTGGCGTACAGCTCGCGGACGGAGTAGTTCTTGTTGCTGGAAACGTTGACGGCATCAAAGCCCGGCTGATCCCACACGCGCATGGCCAGGTCGATAAGGTCATCCACATAGATATAATCGCGGCGCTGGTTGCCGTCAGAGTGGAACTCCGGCACGCGGTCATAGTACAGCTCGCGGATCATATAGCCCACAAACGGCGGCTGCTTGCGCAGGCAGTCAATGTGCGGGCCGTAAACGTTGGCAAAGCGCAGGCAGGTGATGTTCATGCCGTAGGTGTCGGCAAAGCTCTGGCAGAACCGCTCGCCGCAGTATTTGGTGTTGGGATAGATCAGTGTGGGCGGGTTGAACTTGGATTCCACGGTCGGGAACTCGGTTTCATTCTCGTACATCGCGTTAGTGGATGCCTGAATGACATGCTTAACGCCGGTGCGGCGGGCGTTTTCCAGCACGTTGACAAGGCCCAGCGTGTTGACGCTGACGGCCTCCACCGGGTCGCTCTGGCAGTCCGGCAGGGGGGCAATGCCCGCAATGTTATAGACGATATCAAACTTTTCCTGCTCAAACAGGGCTTTCATGCCCTCTTTATCGCGGATATCCATCTTGATGACATCGGCGGAAAAATCATGGTCGTCAAAATGCAGGTTATCGGCGCTGCCATAGCTGTAGTTATCCACACCAATGGCGGTATGGCCGTTTTTCCACAATGCATGCATAAGCTGGCCGCCGATAAACCCGGCAGCACCCGTTACCAGAACCTTCATAATCAACATCCCCCTTTACAGATTGGAAGCAATGATGGTGCTTGTATATTCTTCGATTGTTTTTTCCCGCCATTCGCGGGTCACAAACTCGTTTTTGTTTTTCAGGTAACGCCCGCACAGTTTGAGCAGGCTGATGCCAAAGCTGGTGAGCTTATTGTTGGATACCTGGTCTTCCTCCCGCCAGCTGATGGGGAAGAAAAGGACTTTCTGCTTGAGGTGGCAGAGGGCCAGGATCATGCAGTCATTAAAATACAACGTATCCGGAAATTTTTTATAATAACCGTTTGCCAGCGGTGGCACTGCGTACAGGTTCAGGCCGCTGCCCAGGTCGGTGATCTTGTGCCCGGCCACCAGGCTGAACAGCCAGTTAAAGCCATAGTTGCCCACCACACGCAGAGTGCTGTAGCCCTTGATGCGGCTTCCCGGCATAAAACGGGAGCCAAGGCAGCAATCATACTTACGGTGGCGGCCGCTGTGTACCAGGGGCAGCACATCGCGGATATCGCCCTGGTCGTCGCCATGCAGCACAATCAGGTAGTCGAAGTTATGCTGAACGGCATACTGGAATGCCACTTTATGGCTGCCGCCCAGGCCATAGTTCTGGTCATTGCGCAGCAGGCGGACCGGGGCCTGCGGATGGGCCTGCATCCAGCTTTGCACGGCGGCCTCGGTGCCGTCGGTGGAGCGGTTATTGACCACGATGCACTCGGTGACCATAGCGGCCACCTGACGGTCCAGCAGTTGGTTCAGCACACGGGGCACCTGTTTTTCACAGTTATAGGCGGGGATAAAAACAAGAAAGCGTTCCGGCATAGGGCAAGCCTCCTGAACAAGATATTTTGATTGATTATAGAATACTATATTTGGGGCGGGGGTCAAACGAAATCGCATGATTGCCAGGCGAATCATGCGATTTGAATGAATAATGAATAGAGAATAAAGAATAATGTTGGTGGACCGCCGCGCGCGCGCGCTCAAAAATAATAGTGGGGTCGTTTCCCTTGCAAATGCCCGCAAACTTTCCACATTTTTTCCTGTGCTTGTGGAAAGCTCAATCGACTACCAGCACTTGCAGGTGGGCGGTGCCGTGGGTGACGGGGTAGCGGGCGGTGATGGTAAAGTTTTCTTCGATCCAGGCATGGAACGCGGCCATATCGCGCACTTCGGCTTCATCATACAGAATCACATCGGGACGCTTCTCGGGCAGTTCCTCATAATACTGGATGAACCGCGGGTCGCTGTCGGTACCGGAGATGACGGACGCCTGACCGATGGTCAAGGTTCCTCCCGCCATCATAAAGCCAAGGCCGTGCTGCTCGCCAATAGCCTGCAGCACCTGCTTGCCCGCAAAGGGTTCCAGCGCTTCGTACAGGGCCATCTGCATATCGGCGGCTTTTTCGTCCGCCCAGGTCCCTGCGGCGGGGCCTGCGGTGATCTGCTTCAGATTGGCTGTTGCCACATTGGCAGGCTTCCAACCCGTTACCAGAACGCACCAGAACCGGCACACCAGCAAAAATACCAGCAGCGCCGCCAGCACACACTGGCCCTGGGGCAGTTTTCCCTGCTCCGGATTCTCCTGCCTGCACGCCAACATGGCAAAGCAGCCGCAGAGCGCGGGCCAGGTCAGATACATAAAGGTCGCCGAAAAGCCCAGCAGCGTAGAGCGCAGAATGAACGCATACGCCGCTATGCCCGGCAGAAAGCCCAGCCAGAACAGCGGCTCCCGCGCTGTGCCGCGCCCCTTGCGGAACGCCCAGGCCGCCGCCAGCACCAGCGCCGGCATAAAGTAGCGCTCATCGGAGCTGGAGTCCGCCACAGCGCGCACCGCGCAGAGCAGGGCCGCCAGAATGGCCCAAAGGTTCAGGGCAAGGCCGGTCCAATCCCGTTTTTGGCGGGTTTTGGCCCACCACAGCAGACAGAGCACCACGCTGGCGGCCAGCGGCTTTGCCAGGAATTTGGCGGTGTTCAGTGCCTGGCTTGCCAACAGGGCCAGCCGCTGGCTTGTGGTAAAATCATACTGCGGGTCGTTCAGGATCAGGCTGACGCGCTGCAAAAACACGGTAAGCCCCATGCCGGGCAGCACATACGCCAGAAACGCTGCCGCGCAGGCCATACAGCCCAGGACAAACAGCACCGCGCCGCGGGGGATCTTACAGATCGTCGGCTCCTTGCCGCGGCGGCCCAGCAACACCATGCCGATAAAAATCACCGCCGCCGCCAGTGCGCTTTGCGGGAACGCCAGAAAGCTGAAGCAGGCGCACACCGCCCCCAGCACTACCAGCCATGGGCGGCGGAAACCATGGGTGTAATAATGGTAAAAGCACAAAAATGCCGCCACGGTGAAGTGGAACTGCTGGCTGATATAATCCGGCCCCAGGAACCACTTGGGGGTGTAGACAAACAGCACCACCGCGCTCAGCAGCGCCCCATGGCGGCCAAGGGTCTGCTTGAAATCGCGGTAAAATACCGCGCTCATGGCCGCTTTGCAGACCAGCACCACAGCGCGCACAAACAGCAGCGCCCCGGTGGTTGTGCCTGCAATGGCGGTATACAGAGCCAGCACCAGCGCTGCCGGTAAGGCCGAAAGCTGGTGCGGCTCCCACATGGTATAAAACAGCCGGTCCCCCTTTACCAGGCGGAAGCCCAGGGAGAACGCATATTCTTCATCAATTTCCAGCCCCACAAACAGCGTTTTGGCCATGGCGAGAACCGCCAGAACCAGCAGCACCGGGGTTAAAATTTTCCACAGGCGGTCCTGTGCATTTTTTTGCGGCATAGGCCGCCCCTCCTCTATTGTTTGATTTCATGTAAGGCAAAGCGACGGGCGCACAATGTGCGCCCCTACGGGAGTTCTGCAATTTCTAATTGCTAATTAGGTTACAGGTGTTTTTGCAGCAGTTTGTCCCTTGCGCACAGCAAATACGGCAGGTAGTTTTCGCAAAAGGCTTCCCATTTGCATTGCAGCCAGCTGCGGGTGTGCTGAGAATGGTGTTTGACCGCTGCCACATCAAAGTAGCGGGATTTATTGCGCACAATAATTTTTTGCTCAAAGGGCATCTGCCAGCCTTCCGGGTACCAGTAAGCAGGGGTCAGCAGGCGGTAGCTGCCGGGGTGTTCGGCGGCATAGCGGTTCAGCTGGCTTTCGTCATGCCACAGGGGCACCACGCCGTTGCGGATATCCTGCTCTGTGCGGCGGTCCAGCTCTTTGCACATGGCCAGGAATGCCGCGGAGGTACCGCCGTTCAGCCCGCCGGAAACATAGTCCCGCCCGCAGTTGTACGGGATATAGGCCGTACATCTGGGGTTGCGGTCATAGCTGTAAAACATCGGCTTTTTGTTCCAGAACCCCGGCTGCTGGACCAGCAGCAACTGTTCCCCCTGCTGCGGACGGGGCAAAAATTCTTCCGGGGTAATGACCTCCCGGCAGGTCAGGTTGGCGTTGAAAAAGAAGAGATAATCCAGCTGTTCCAACGCCTTTTCCTGGGTTAGGAAAATCGCAAAGCGCTTCATAGTGCTCAGCGGCCAGTCATAGGCGGGCTGGTCAATGCGGTGCACAGCGGGGTCATCCTCGTGAGCGATGGACGGTGCATCGGTAAAGACAAAATATTCTTTTTGCAGCCGGGTAAAAAGTTCCGGCTGAAAGTTTCATAAAATTCCGGCCAGAACACGGTGTATTTGCCGGTGCAGATATACAGCATGCCAATGGTTGCCATGTTGTGTTTCCCCCTTAACGATGGGTAATTTTTTGCCAAAGGCGGCCAGCCTGGGTGCGCAGATAGGCGGCATCGCTGGTCCAGATATAAAACGCAAGGTTCAGCAGGTTGGGCAGGATGCAGACCACAACAGCCCGCCCCAGCAGCCCCAGAATACCGCCGGGCAGCAGGGCGCACACGCGGTAGCTGCCTGCCATAAGCACCACAAGGGTGACAAGATGCACCGCCTGCACCCGCAGGTAGCGCCAGCCGCTGCCGCGCATATACTGGCGGCAAACCACAATGCCGCGCCCCACCCACATGATGCAGTGGGCCACAACGGTAGCCGCCACAATGCCGGTAATGCCAAACGCCGGGAAGAGTGCAAAGCTTAGAATCAGGTTTGTGGCAGCAGAGGCGACCATGAACCACTGGTCCTGCTCAAAGTGGCCCAGCACGGCGCGGTAGGAGCCGAGCATCCGGTGGTTCCATCCCACATATTCGTTCAGGCTGAACACAATAACAAAGCCCAGCGGCAGCAGGCGGTCACTGCCCATCCACAGGCTGATAAACGGCTGGAACAGGCAGAGATATGCCGTTGCCACAAAGCTGCCGAAAAAATAGCTGAACAGATCCAGCCCCAGAACACATGTTTATCATGGGCGTTGGCCGTGGCGGATTTATCGTACACGATATTGCCGATGGCTGCGGCAAAGCTGTCCATGATTTTATTGCCGATGTTGGTGGCGCTGTCCGACACGGTGGTATAGTTGCCAAGGTTAGCCGTCATAGCGCTGCCCGCCATACGGCTGGTGACGATGGTATCGGACGAGCCGTAAATGGTGTTGGACAGGCGGTGAACCAGGTAATACTTGAGGTCATGGAAGATGCCAAGATCCTTGAAATCCCGCAAAGTAACCTTGACCTCGTGCAGTTCGGGGAAGTCCTTTTTATACCGCGCTGCCACCACCAGGTTGGCACCGGTGTTGAACAGGATGCTGACGCCGAAATACAAAATATAGTTTGGCAGCCACAGCGCAATGGCAATGCGGGCCAGATAGTTGGCAACATTAAAGCAGAAGTCGATGCGGGTACACAGGTACCCCTGCTGGGTGCAGGTGTACATCAGCCGCCGGGTGACAAGGAAATAGCCTGACAGCGTGGAGATGGTGTTGAGCAGGTAAACGGTATAGGCCGTCTGGATGCTGGCCACGCCGGGCATGATCCACGGCAGGGCCAGCGCCCCGATGCCCGCCAGCACGCAGATAACCACACCCACGGCGCGGTATGCCCATTTATACATGGACATATATTTGCTGATCTTCTCGGTATCCTTGGCGGCGATCTGTTCATACAAGCGGTAGCTGATGACGCTGCCAACACCGAATTCCGCGATGGAGAAAAAGTTGAACAGCTTATCCACCACCTGGGATGCGGCGGTGATATCGTTGCCAAAGTTAAATACCAGCAGCCGCCGCGTGGCAAAGCCCAGCAACATCAGCAGCAGGCTGGACCCCAGCGCATAGACCAGGTTCAAAATTGTTTTTTGTGTACGCAATCAGGTGTTCTCCTAGGTGTTTTGATAGGGCCAAGGCGCGGAAAGGCGGCGGGGTCGAGTGACCCCACCCTACGGGGCATGGAGCCGAAATCGGCATTTACGGCAGAGGTTCATGGGGCATCGGGGACGCCGCCCCCTACAATGGGTGCAGAGCTTTATTTCCGTTTCAGCAGCCCGGCCGCCCAAAGGGCAAAGCGGGGGCCGAAGTGGTTGAGGAGGAAGGCAAACAGCTTCCAGTCCAGGCGGGTGTTCTCGTCCCCCAGTTTCCAGAGTGCTTTGCAGGCGGTCAGGCCGGGGGCACAGGCGGCGCGTACCTCGGCATCACGGCAGGCAGCGCCGCGGGCCTGCGGCCAGAACACATTGGCGGTGCGCCGCCAGATCTCGGCTTGCTCCGCCGGGGTCCAGGGGCAGTCCGGCGCGGCGAACATTTTTTCAAACCGTTGGATGACCGCCGCGATGCCCGCAAAATGTTTGGCAAGGCCCGCGTTCAACAGGCTGCCCGCCCGGTTGGCGCGGTAGACCACCAGCTCCACATCCAGGTAATACAGCTTGGGGCAGGCACCGGCCAGCACCAGGTCAAAGGGATAATCCTCCGCCCAGCGGACCTCATTCCAGAAAAGCAGGTTATACTTAACCAGAAATTCCCGGTCAATACAAAAGCGCCAGACCGCCCAGTGGCCCGCGGCATACAGCCGCGCCACGCGGGCGGCGTAATCGGGGTCGGCATCCGGGCCGGGGGTGAACCGCTCCACCGGGCCGGGATAAGGCTTGGCATCCATCCCCTGGCTTTCGTCCTGCTCCAGATAGCGGCAGACGTACCAGCGGTAACCCGGCGCGGCGGCCAGGGCGGCGCGCAGCTTTTCCAGCATATGGGGCGGCCAGTAATCGTCGCTGTCCAAAAACAGCAGCCACTTGCCCTTGGCGGCCTTGATGCCGGTATTGCGCGCGGCGGCCAGCCCGCCGTTAGAGCGGTGGATGACCGTAACGCCGGGGCAAAGCTGAGCAAAAGCATCACACATGGCGGGGCAGGCATCCGTGGAGCCATCGTCCACCAGGATGCACTCCCAGTCCGCCGGGCCGGCCTGCTCCACCACGCTTTTGACGCAGGCAGAAAGATAAGCCTGCACATTATACACCGGCACAATGACCGAAAATGTGATGTTTCCTGTGCGTTCCATCGCAGTTGTTTCCTTTTACTTTGTCGGGATCAATGTCCAGTCGTGGTCATACAGGGCGGTCTTTTTGCCGTTAGCGTACCAGCGGTCCGGCGCGATCACACAGCGGCCCGGCACACTGGCCAGCCACTGCCCCCACCAGCTGAAGGTGGAGTTGCTCAGCACAAACGCCCGGCAGCGGCGCATCAGGGCAAGGTCCGCCGCGGCACTTTTTGCCCCGGTGCTGTAATGCACCGGCAGGCCCGCAGCGTCCAGATGCTGCCGCACATAGGCGGGGTCGTCTGAAAAGACAAACAGTTCCGCCTGGGGCAGGCTTTGGCGCACCGTGCGGCAGGCGGCGGCGTAATACTCCGGCGTGCAGACCTGCAGGGCCGCGTTCTGCGGCAGCAGATAGTCCCCGCAGCGCCAATGCAGGCAGACGGGGAACGGGCTTGCCTCAATTTCCCGCGCAAAGGCGGCGGTCGCAGCGGTAAAGCCGTGTTCCGGGTTCTCAATGGGCAGCAGCTCCGCCCGGATAGTTTCAGCCTGGTCCTTAAAATAATCTGCCCCCTGGAAGTACCCCCAGGCCAGAAAGTTTTTGGCGTGACCGCGCTTGGCAGGGGTAAAGCCTTCAGTCGCAAAATGCAGGCCGATGGCGTTCAGCATAGGGGCCATGCGGGCTTCAAAGGGGTGCCAGTCCCGGTCCATCAGGCCCACACGCTGTTCGTGGCGGATCATCAGGGCCTTGGCGGCGTTCTGCACCGGCAGATGCTGCTTGGCAAAGCCTGCATCTGTGATGAACTGCACCTCTGAGCTGATATGCAGTGCCTGCAATGCCAATGCAGTGTGGGCCGGGGAGCCGGTTTTCCAGTCCTGCCGGTCAATCAAAGTGACAGGCTCCTGGCAGCACAGGCCCATGGCGCGGGCAAAGGCATACACAAACATCTGGTTGCCCAGCCCGCCGGAAAGTTCGGCGTAAATCATCGTGCGCCCTCCCCTGCCACTTTATCATACACCTGCTCCATGCGGTGTGCAGCGGTTTTCAGCTCATAACCGGCAGCGGCCAGCGTGGGCCAATAATCCGCGTGCGGCCCGCCGGGAGCAATGGAATCCGCCGTTTTGGCCCACTCTTCAAACGGGGCACTGAGCGGCAGGAAATGCACCAGCTCGGTCACCGAGCCATCCCCCGGCACATTGGTGGAGGCCAGGCAGGGCACGCCGCAGCCCTGGGCTTCCACCAGGGTAACGGGGCTGCCTTCAAAGTTACTGGGCAGCAAAAACAGGTCAAAGGCATTCATATAGTCGGGCACATTGTTCTGCACCCCGGCAAACAGCACCCGGTCCGCCACGCCAAGCTGGGCGGCAAGTTCCCGCATGGGCTGTTCCTGCTCGCCGCCGCCCACCAACAGCAGCTTCCAGCGGGGGTCCTGCTGAACCATAGCCGCAAACACCCGGATGAGGTAGAGCGGGTTTTTCTGGTGGTTGAGCCGCCCTACAAACCCGGCCAGACGCTCGGTTCCGGTAATGCCGTACTGGGCGCGGATTGCCGTGCGCGCCGCGGCGTTGGGGTAAAAGCGGGTTTGGTCCGCCGCATTGCAGGCAACGGAAAAGTTCGGCCTGCGGTCGATATGGTCACCAAACACAAACCGGCCCGCAGCCACGCCGCAACCCAGAAAGTAATCTGCAAACAGCTGGTACACCAGATGGGCGGCGCGCCAGGTCAGCGTCATGGGCGGGTAAACGATATGGCTGTGCACAATGATCTTGGCATGGGGGCAGAGCACCCGCATCATACCGCAGACGGGCGCGCCGATTTTGCTGGCAGTATGGTAATGGATGATATCGTAATCCTTATGGGTTTTCAGATGCTGGTACAGTGCGCGGATACGGGCTTTTTTATTGTCCGGCACCGCAATGATATGCACCCCGGCTGCTTCCAGCGCCGGCGCGCACGAAGCTTGATCTGGCGGGCAAAGGCCGACAAACAGATCCACCTGGTAGCGGGTAAGGTCCAGATTGAGCAGAAGGTTCTGCACATAGCGCTGCACCCCGCTTTGCACGCCAAGGTGGTTGCTGATCATCAGGATCTTCATGGATACGGCTCCTTTGCACATCCGGATTCGGGCGGACGGTTTGTTATAACGTAATTTTAGGGGCGCAGGTTCTACCAGTAGCTGCCACCCTCCACCGCCTGCTTGTTGGCGGGCTGTTCGGCGGGGGCGGGGCGCACCCATGCAGCGTTATACAGCTTGCTGATTTGGGGGTGGGTGTCCCACCGGCGGCCCTTGATGCCAAACAGCAGCTGCGTAGCGCCGCTCATCTGGATGGCAACATGGCCGGTGTCCCGCGCATGGGCGGCCAGCGGCAGGCCGTAAGCACCTGCGCCAATGATGGCAACCTCATAATCGCAGGCATCCATCTGTTTTTCCATTGCGGCAAGGGCATCAAACCAGGTATCATACCCGGTTTTCTGCCCGGCAAGGCCCTGCACTGCCGGGATGACGGTCAGGGAGGCCAGTTCCGGCAGAGTGTTTACCCCGCCGGGGGCGTTGGTGAACAGCTCCCCGCGCTTTTGGTACTGGGCGCGGATGGTATCCGCAAAGGGTGTACCACCAGCACATGCTTTCCGGCCAGTGCGGCGCTCCAGGGGTTGGCATAATAATATGGTTCCAGCGCGCGCAGCTGGGTAAAGCGGGTGCCGTGGCAGCCATTGATTACCTGCCGCTCGGCCCCCACATCCCACAGCGCCAGCAGGTCCGCCCCTGAGCGCAGGAAGTATACAGCTTGCAGAAGCGGTTCAGTGCTTTATCATCGGTGGGAAACACACCGGACAGGGTGTTGATCTCACCCCTGGTTTTCTCGGTATATTTCCCGGTCAAATATTCGGCCACGGTGCGCATCTCAGTTGCACCGCAGCGGCCGAACAGAAATGGCTGCCCGGCGCGGATGGCATCGGCAGCAGCCGCATTACCCTGTTCCGCGGGCAGAATGATCAGGCTGCGGTATTTCCACCGGAAGCGCAGCCCTTTATAGGTATTGCGCAGTACCTCCAGCAAGGCTCCATCATTATCCACGGCGGTTTCCTCCTTGTTTGTCCAGCATGGCCAGGGCGGTTTCGGCGCTGTTTGCCCACAGGAAATGTTCATTCACGCGGCGCTGGGCAGCGTGGCCGCAGGCCGGGTCCGCCGCTGCTTTCTGGATGGCCTCAGCAAACTGGGCAGGGGTATCGGCAAAATAGCCGCTGGTGCCGGGCTCTATGATCAAATCCGGCCCCGGCGCATGGCGGGCAATCGGCGGGCAGCCCGCATACATGGCTTCCAGCAGGCTCATGCCAAAAATTTCGCCGTCATTAAAGTTCACAAACACATCGCAGGCATGGTAATAGGCCTGCACGGTTGCGTTGGGCAGCTGGGGAATGCAGGTACAGCGGTTTTCCAGCTTGTGGGTGCGCAGGGCATCCTGCAGTTCCCCGGTCAGGCTCCCCCTGCCCGATGACCACCGCGTTCCAGCTGCGGGGCAGTGCTTCCAGTACCGGCACCAGGTCCAGCGGGCGCTTGTAGGAATCTAGCCGCCCCACAAAAACAAGATAGTTGGCTTTGGGGTCCAGCTTCAAAAATTCCCGCAGTTCATGTTTTTCCCCATTTGCATTGGGGATGATGGCGGTATCCAGCCCCACGGGCATTACCCCGGCGCATGGCACATGCAGCTGTTCCAGCTGGGCGGCTACGGCGGGGGTTTTGGCATAGGTGGGGGTTTTGCGGTAGATAGCCAGGTTGCGGCGGCACAAAAGGTCCATCACAGCCCGCGTAACCGGGTTTTCGGACGTACTTTTGATGGCCCCCAGCTGGCTGTAGAAAAAGATATCGTGATCCCGGCAAAAGCGGTACAGCCCCGGCACGCCGAGGGCGTTATCCCCCATCACATGCACGGCGTCCACATGCTCGTTCAGCAGCGGCTGCCAGGTGCGGTAAAAGGCACTGACCCCGGCTTTGCGGGCCGGCACATAATAGATGCGCACATTGGGCTCCAGGTCCTCGCTGGTCACAGCTTCGGGGGCGGCGTCCGGGTCCGGGTACAGTACAACAGCCCGGCAGCCCAGGGCGGCAAACGCCCGTGCAAGGCCAACCTCCTGCCGGTTATAGGCTCCTTTTTTGCCGGATGCCCCGCAGTACAGCTGCGGGATGGCAATGGTTCGCATAAGCTTTGCTACTCCAATTTATTTTTAGGGCAACACCGCATAATTCTAAGTGCCGATACGGCGAGCGAGGTGCGGCAGATGCCAAGCCAAAAGCGCAGATAATACTGGATGCTGCAAAGGTGAGCGCCGCCAGTGGCGGAAACAGCGAACCGAAGCAGGGGCAGCGGTCGCAGAGTGCGAGGGCTTTTGCCCCGAAGCACGATGCGGGTACCGCAACCCGACATTATCGAGCATTTTGGCAACGCAGATGCCGTGCCGCAGCCGCCGAAGCGGTGCTTAAGCCGCTAGGCGGGAATTATGCGGTATTGCCTTAGGGTGTATCTTGCTTTTGGTCACACCTTGCGCAGGTAGCGGGCATCGATCACCTCAATGTCCGCATCCCGGCAATAGGTGTGGATGCCGATCAGATCCGCCGGGTCAATGCCCGCAATGGCAACGTTCTGCGGCATGGCGGCGCACAGTGGCACTTCCGAAGCACCGCGCCGCACCCAGAATTGCAGGTACACACCGTAATCCACCTTGGTGCTGACCTGAGCCGGGCGCACGGTCTGGTCGTTGTTGGTAAACAGCGGGCCAGCATTGCGGCTGCCCAGCTCATAATTGCGGTGCTGCAGGTTAAAGGGTTCATCCTCATCCAGGATAAACTCATCCACATCATCGCGCTCTTCCGCTTCGGGGTTTTCGCGCACAGTATAGCGGCGGTAACGGGTGTACAGCTGGTTGTCCGGCCTGGTTTCGCTGCACAGCACCGTCAGGGCTTCGGGGGTTTTATCCACAATAATGCTGTCGCACAGTTCGCGCCCCACGCTGAACGCCTGCACTTTCTCCCATTTATCCGGGAACTGGGTGCAGCGGTAAAGGGTCAGGCTGTGGTCGGCGCTGGTTTCCGGCAGCATCCACACTTCCCCGCGCCAGTCAAACACGGTGGGGAAAGAGAGATGAAAGTTTTCCTTTAATACCACGCGGGGCGGCAGCAGGTGGTCGTTTTCATCAAACTCCGCTACGGCAATATCACCGCGGTTCTCCGCCATATTGAATGCTTCGCAGAACAGCCAGCGTTTGCCGTTGTCATCCTCATACAGCAGGGGGTCGGCATACCAGGTGCCGGGGGTGTAGGGCAGCGGGGTGTAAGGTTCTTCACCCAGAGCGGGCAGCAGGTCGCAGCCTTCCCCCTTGGGGGCGCGGCGCACCGCAATGGTATAGATTTCTTTTTGGCCGCTCAGCTTTTTGATCAAACGTTTGGGCGGCATATGCAGGGCACGGTAGATCTGGTTCATGAATTTTCGTTCCTCATGATTTCCCGGTAAATTGTCATCAGTTCGCGGTAGTTTTGTTCCGCGTTATACGCCTGGCAGGCTTTTTGCTGCATGGCGGTCAAATCAAAGGTTTCGCCCACGTTTTGCAGCTTGCGCACGGCATCCGCCAGCGCGGCGGCATTGCCGGGGGCAAAGTGCAGGCCGTCAATCCCCTCCTGCACGGCAGCGCCCACGTTGCCAAGATCACTGGCAAGCACGGGGGTGCCCACCGCATGGGCTTCCGCCGGGATCAGGGCAAAGCTTTCATAGCACAGGCTGGGGCAAAGGGCGGCGCGGCTCTGGGCCAAAAGCTCGGTAAGTGTTCCATGCGGGAGCTGGCCGGTAAAGGTTACAGTATCGGGGGCGTTCTCTTTGGCCCAGGCTTCCAGCGGGCCGGTACCGGCCACGATCAGCTGCGGTGCGTCCGGCCCCAGCAGCTGCCAGGCCTCAATGGCGGTGCGCAGCCCCTTTAATTCTTCCAGCCGCCCAGCAAAAACAATCTGGTTTTTGCGCTGTGCCCAGGGCAGCGGGGAATGGTTCGGCGCGGCCACGCCGTTGGGCTTGCAGTACAGCCGCTCCGGGGTAAACACCGGGCGCGAAGCTTTGCGGTTGAATTCCAGCAGCTTGCTGTGATCAAACTCCGTCAGGGTGATCAGGTTCACCTTGCGGTAGGTGCCAAGCAGGCGATGGAACGCATAAATGCCCGCACAGACCAAACTTTGGGCACGGCTGCCGCGGTAGCAGCTGTGCCGCACCGCACAGCCAAGGCCATGCTGCGGGCATTCCTCGCACACATGGCCGTCCCGCATCAGGATGCCGTTGGGGCAGAAAATGCGGAAGTTGTGCAGCGTCTGCACCGCCGGAACATGCTCTTTGAAGCATGCCTGGAACACCGACGGGCTGATGGTCAGCAGGGTGTTATGCACATGCACCAAATCCACCTGTTCTTTGCGGATCAGGGCGCGCACTTCCCGCACGGTTTTGGTGCTGTAGATGGCCCGCAGGGGCAGCAGCAGTTTTTGGGCCAGGCCGCCGGCATCATTATTGCGCTCATAGGTGATCACGCGGTGGCCGTGGGCTTGCAGCATGGCGCACTCCGCGGCAAACACGGCGTCCTCGCCGCCGGGCAGGCGGTAGTGGCAGTGCACCAGCAAAATGGTATGCGGTTGTTCCGGCTGCGGCATCTGCGGCCCCCTTTCCCTGCGTGAACAGAACTAAATATAATTATTATACCGCGCAGCACCAGATATGGAAAGAGATAAAACGTAAAAAATGCCCCTGTGCACAACGCCTGCGCACAGGGGCAGCGGTTATTCAGCTTCTTCTTCCAGCTCGCGGACCAAGCTCCAAACTTCGCCAATGGTACCAAGCTGTTTTAAGCGGTCCTCTTCAACCTCGGTACCGGTAGCTTCCCCAAGCTGCCAGGCCAGCTCCACCAGGTCTTCTGCATCCACGCCCAAGTCTTCAAAGCTGGTGTCCTTGCTCAGTTCGGCGGCGTCACAGCTGAACTGCTCCGCCAAAATGTCAAGCAGATCCTCAAACGTCATGTGTCCTTCCCTCCGTATCGGTGCATATGGTATTTCTATAATACCCATACGGCAGCATGCCGTCAATGGCAGATTCGACTAATATTGCGAGCTTTTTCCGTTAAAAGCGCACAAGTTTGTACGGTCAGGCTTCGGGTACGGCTGAAAAGCCGAGAATTCAGCCCATTTCAGCCTGTATATCCATGCCGGGCTGCAGGGGCATTGTCTGCTTTATGTATTCAGCATGTAGAGCGCACCATACAGGTTGAACAGCATTGCCGCACCGCAAAGTGCCCAAGCGCTGGAATCCGGTCTCCACTTAGGGCACCCCAGGAACCATACAAACAGCCACGGGAAAAGATCGACCATATACCGTGCGCCAAACTGCCAGCCGCCCAAAGTGCGGTGCATACAGGTCAGGCAGGTCATTAACAGGCACATCGCCGCAACAAACCACCCCGCTGATGGCAGTGGAACACTGACCTGCACTTCCGCCTGGTGCCCGGACAGGCGCAGCAACAGTCCGCGTACCATCGCCAGCAGGAAAAGCGGGTTGGCAGCAAAGAACAAAAATCCATTGTATATCTCAAAGTGCAGCTGTCCCTGCGCGTCCAGTGTGACCGGGCGCAGCAGCTGCAGCAAATTGGGTACAAGGTAGGTCAGGCTGAACTGGCCGTTCTCCGCGCGGACAAATTCCGGCAGATAGTTGTGTCCAAACTCCGTCACGCTGCCAAACCGCGGGGGCAGGCTGTGCATCGGGGTCAATGGTCAGGGTCAAAATTGCCATCTTTGCGACTTCTTCCAGCACAACAGCGTGGTAGACAGCCTGTGCCGCGTCTTTGCCCCAGGTAAAGGGACCGTGGCTGGCACAGAGAACACCGGGTACATGCACCGGGTCAATGCCGCGGTTTTGGAACGTCTCGATGATGACCTTGCCGGTGTTCTTCTCGTAGTCCTCGTCAATCTCTCCAGGCGTCAGCTCCCGCGTGCAGGGGACAGGGCCGTAAAAATAGTCGGCGTGGGTCGTGCCAAAGGCGGGCAGGTCGCGCTGCGCCTGGGCAAAGGCCACTGCGTGGGTCGAGTGGGTGTGTACGATGCCGCCCAGCGCCGAGAACGCCTTGTACAGTTCCAGATGCGTTTTCGTGTCGCTGCTGGGCTTCAGCTCGCCCTCAATCTTGTTGCCGTTCAAATCCATGACAACGAGCATTTCCGGTGTAAGTTCGTCGTATTCCACGCCGGACGGCTTGATGACAAACAGGCCCTTCTCGCGGTCAATGCCCGAGACATTGCCCCAGGTGTAGGTTACAAGTCCTCGGCGGGGCAATTCCATGTTGGCTTCATAAACTTGCTGCTTCAATGCTTCCAGCATAGGTTATCCTTTCCGCTTTA
>VOFB01000717.1_pt1 | contig 98000 bp, 100 predicted proteins | sample 5384141 | NCBI WGS metagenome assembly VOFB01 (sample SAMN12384721, study PRJNA508395) | human gut metagenome | isolation source: healthy gut A | host: Homo sapiens | reverse complement strand
AGCTTACCCAGGGCCTCCGCCTCTTTCTCATTTTTCGGGCGGGCCCCCTGGCGTTTGATGGCCTCCACCTCCAAATCCAGCAGCTTTGCCAGTTCGCTGGGGAGGGGATCGCCGCGCTGCTTGTTGCTGTTCCGCATTTCCCGGACAGCTTCAAGATCGGTCATCTCCCGGACAATACAGGGCATTTCCTCCAGCCCGGCCCGTGTACCACCATGATGGCGGCGGTGGCCCGCGATGATCTCATAGCCCTTGCCGTCCTTTTCCGGGCGGACGGTGGCGGGTGTCATAATGCCGTGTTCCTTGATCGTCCCCACCAGATCGTCCATCGCCTTATCGTCCTGCACCTTGTAGGGGTGCTCCCGGAACGTATGGAACGGATGAAGCTCCGACATTTTCAGATAGACGATTTTTCCCTCTTCCACCGGGCGGGGCGGCACCTCCGGCGTGGGCGGCAGCTTGATCTCCGGCGGCGGGACTGCCGCCTCCTTGACGGGAGCGGCCTTGCCCGGCTTTACCGTCTTAGCGGATTTAGACGCAGGCGCACCGCCGGAGCCCGTTTCCTTGCCCTTGTCAGCTTTCTTACCTCTGGACACTTTGTCCAGAACTGTTCTTCCGTTACCAGATTCAGTAGACTGTTAGTTTGATCCTTCAGCTCATCAACGGTGATTGATTCATAGTTTTGAAATTGGGGTGCGGTATAGTTCATCATTGTCCTCCGTTCATTTATTTTTCCGAAAGGTGTTTGCATTGTAGCTCAGAATATTTGGAACTTCAACTGTAGCGGTTTTGTTCTGAAATCGCTGTATAAAATGCTGACTTCTCAAAATGTTCGCTTGAAAAAACCGTCGAATAATGATACACTATCTATGGCTGTATGTCACAAGAAAGAATTAGAGGTGTAAAGATGCCGGTAGATTACAAGAAACTCTGGATTTTTGTTGATTGAGAAAAATATATCCAAACCTCAACTGCGCAAAGCTGCCAATATTTCACCTTCAACCTTTACTAAACTCAATAAAAATGAGTTTGTTGCTATGGATGTTCTTGTTCGTATTTGCATGGTATTAGATTGCGATATTGGAGATGTAGTAGAAATTACACGATAATGCCTGATTTGCGAGCAACTAATATGGTACCGTTATAAATGAACGGGATGATCGAGAGTGTGTATATAAAATGGACAAAGAAAATAAAGACAATCACACATTAAGAGTGTTTGAAGCCTTTGCAGGAATAGGTGCACAAGCTTCTGCACTTGATCGTATGGGTATCAATTACAAAATTGTCGGGATTAGCGAGTGGTTTATTGACGCAATCGAATGCTATGCCGCAATTCACTGCGATAATGTTGAAGTAGAAATGCCTACGGACATTCAGACAATCGATGAGTATCTCTCCAAGTTTACATTTAGCGCAACCTCTGTTAAACCGACCAACATTAAACGGCTTACGGAAGATCAACGCAGAGATTTATATCGAGCAAATAAGCAGGCAAATAACTTTGGATCAATAACTGACATTAAAGGAGCAGACTTACCGGAGATTGACTTGCTCGTATATAGTTTCCCGATGCCAAAGATCTGTCTACCGGCGGCCTCGGAAAGGGAATGAAAAAGGATCCGGCACCAGATCGGGGCTCTTATGGGAAATTGAAAGAATCTTGACGGAACTGAAAGATGATTCGATCACCTTCCGGAATACCTTTTACTCGAAAATGTCAAGACAATAAAGGCAGACAAACATATTAAAGATTTGAATCAATGGTTAGATTTCCTGGAATCAATGGGATACGCCAACACAAAATGTATGATACTGAATTCTTTAGATTTCGGTGTGCCACAAGATAGAGAACGCGCATTTATTATAAGCCACTTAGGAGATTCTCTCGATGTTGTAAATAAGATTGAAGCAGAAAAAAAGGGAAAGGAAATTGAAAATCCGCAAATTCATTAAAAGTAACTATAAAAATCCAATATATAAACTTGAAGCCGACATTGCACAGCTGAATAAGACGCCCTCAAGGGACGTAATGTGGGATATTAACGGCAAGACAATCTCAAATCACATGATTGTCCGGACAATTACATGTAACATGGATCGTACACACACTGCGGCCTTATTTAAGTACAACGGGCCAAAGGGTGATACATATCGCAGATTAACAATGCGAGAGGCATTCTTGCTAATGGGGTTTACTGAAAAAGAGTATGTCAAAGCTTCGTCTCTAAATTTTAGCTACAGAAAATTAAATAAACTTATCAGGGAATTCTATAGTTGTGAATGTTCTACAAGCGATTTTTTGAGGCTATGTTTGGGGACACTTACATGAAAAAAGAGGCAGAAGAAGATTAATTAGATCAAGAGACAAGAGAGGGCCTTATGAGTGATTTGGTTGAACGGCAATTTCCTGCAAAAAGCATTAATGACTGGGCTGCGGGCAATTGGATACAGCTTTCATCTGCAGTTGCTGATATAATTGACAACAGTATTTCAGCCAATGCCAGTGAGATAAACATTTTCTCTGATCCTTATCCGATCCTTACTTTTGCGTTTTGGACAATGGCTGCGGAATGTCCGCAAAAGAACTCGATAATGCAATGCTTCAGGTTCTGACCGTTCTGGAAAAGCTGAATGTGAGCAAGAATTAGGGCGATTTGGCCTCGGCCTAAAATCTGCGTCGCTTTCTCAATGTAGAGAATTTACAGTTGCGAGCAAGAAGTTTGGAAAAATCCGTGCAATGTCATTTGATTTAGATGTTATTGATAAAAGAAAACCGGTTGCTTTTAAAGTATTAAACTCTGAAGAGATTAATGCACTTCCCTCAATACATAATCTTGCAGAGTACGAGACTGGTACATTAGTAGTTTGGACTAAGTTTGACAAGATAGAGAAATCTTGCGAAAAACTTTGAAGATAGTTTTAGAAGGTTAGTTGCAGAATCAAAGAAGCATACAGAATTGGTATTTCATCGTTATTATAAGACAATTCAAATTTATTATCATGGCAAGCGTATTGAAAAGCGAGATCCCTTTTGGTGGATTCAATTGGACGGCAGCAAACTGGGCGCAAATCAGAGATAAACGTCGATGGAGCTATAATCACTGTAATTCCGTATACTTTGCCGTTTGCGAATACGCTTACCCCGGAAGAAAAGGCGCTGCTCGGCAATCCAAAGAGCATTTATGATGAACAGGGATTCTATTTGTATCGTAATAGAAGGCTGATTTCATGGGGCAGTTGGATGCATATGGGGATTCGAAGCGAGCTTAATAAACTTGCCCTGGATCCAAAATAGATATTCCGTCCGCCCTGGATTCTGTTTGGATGCTGGATGTAAAAAAGTCGTCAGCCAAAATTCCTGATAAGATAAAAGACATGATAAAAATGGCTGTCGATGATTCCGTTATTCGAAGCAAACGAACCACGAGATTTCCCGGTACCAAAGAGCAGTCTGTTGCGTTTAAAGTATGGGATCGAATAAATGAACACGATGGAAAAATTCGATATCAGATTAATCGAGACACACCGTCAATTGTAGCGCTTAATGAAGCACTTGGGCAGGCTGAAAAGAAATTGTTAGACATTGCGCTATCTCAAATCGAATGCTATCTCCCTAAATACTCTATTACGAACGATAGCATGGACGCATTAACAATTATTAATTCAGGGCTGATTACGAAGATGAACAACTTATCCAAGAAATAGAAGCCATTCTTGCGTTTTGTGATCCCGGCAAAAGGAAGAAAATGTTTGAAGATGTGTTTATGGCAGAAGCATATCAGCGTTTACTTAAACACAAAGAAGAAATTAGAAAGAGGGTTTTGAGTGATGACTGATGCAACAAACAGATATAATGCCCTTGTTAAAAAAAACATTTGATATGCTGTACAGCCTTTGCGAAGGACAGAAGAAAACACATTCTGATTTGATAAAGCAAGCACAGCTTCTTCTTCCCATTACTGCAGGAACACAAGATGTCAATCAATTACCGGAGTATAATGATATATTAAAGAGCATTATAGATTTGTACGAAATTGAGGTTGGCATTAAGACATACGCTCCGAATGTTTTTGGCGGCTGACAGGCAGTCGAAGTACTGGCTCTATAAATTGAAGGGCACTACACCACGGCCTTTTTCGATAGATATAAGCTTCATTTGCGGCAAGACGGATTTGATAGGAAGACTATCGACAACATTGAAGCTTCCTGCGAGGAGGTCTTGGCATACTGTGCAAATCCCAGATCTCAGGCGGATAAAAAGAGAGGCTTAGTGGTTGGTGATGTTCAATCCGGCAAAACAGCCAACTATCTCGGCCTTATTAACTTAGCCTACGACTATGGATACAAAATCGTTGTACTTTTGGCCGGAACGACAAATTCTCTCCGTGTTCAAACGCAGAAGAGAACAGATAAGGGAGTTATCGGCGCGAAAAGTGATTCGATTGGAAATTTGATAGAGTATATTGGAGTTGGGTTTTCCGCTCATGAGCATTATGCAGTGCCGTTTACGAATCAGAATAATGACTTCGCAAAATTTATACAAAAAAGAATTTGAATGCCACCATTGCAGATTACAATAAGCCAGTTGTTCTGGTAGTAAAAAGAATAAAAGCATATTAGAAAGCGTGAGCGAACGGCTGCAATCAGAGCTAAGCGAACAGGGGCTGGATTCTAAAAAGTATTTTAATTATTGATGACGAAGCAGATAACGCTTCTCTGAACACAAACAAACTGGAGAAAGATCCAACTGCAATTAACAGGTGTATCCGTGCTATATTTAATAAGTTCCCAATAGCCTCTTATGTTGGCTACACCGCAACACCGTTTGCTAACATTTTTATCAACCCTGATGACAAAAGATCCTGCGAACTTAGACCTATTTCCATCAGATTTTATTGTACAGCTAAATGCTCCGAGTACATATTGGGGCGGACGGGTAGTGTTTCCCGGAAATTCAGAGACATTGCCTCTGTGCTTGCGTGAAATTAAAGAGGACGAGCCGTATTTTCTTCCTGTTATACATGACAAGTATGTGGAATATTTGGGATTGGCTGACTCGATGAAAGAAGCAATCCATAGCTTCCTTATTAACAATGTAATCCGTACTTTACGCGGTCAAAAATTAAGCACCGCTCAATGATGATAAACATTACTCGATACAACGATGTCCAAGCTCAAATTCAAAGAGTATGTTTCAACTTACATAGAGATTCTGACAAATGAAATTGAACAGTTGAGTAGTGGGCCTGTTGAATGTTTTATTGCAAATAAAAATATGAAAGCAATCTTTGATCTTTTTACCAAAGATAGTTTTTTATACTGCAATTAGAGAGGGGATAATTCGAAAGGATATTTACCTATCACTTGGGAACAAATCCAGAATGGACTTTATAGTGAGATAAAGCAAGTTTCAGTTGTCGTAATAAACTCAAAAAACGGTAAAATGAGCGTAAAAGACGGAGGGAAAAGCAAACGGTTTGACTATGAGGATTACGATACTACCGGTGCCCGTGTTATTGCAATCGGAGGGATGGTTCTTTCCAGAGGCTTGACATTAGAGGGACTAATGATCAGCTATTATAGCAGAAATGCTGGAGCATACGATACATTATTGCAGATGTGCCGTTGGTTTGGATATCGTCCAAAATATGAAGACTTGTGCCGTGTATATTTAACGCAGGAGAATATTGACCGTTTCGATGCTGTTTTAGATGCAGTCGACGATTTGCGCCAGCAGTTTGAAGAAATGGAGCGGCAAGACAAAAAGCCCAAAGACTTTGGCTTGATGGTCAAGGAATCGCCAGATACTCTGGATACTACTTTACTTGTTACCGCACGAAACAAAATGAGAGCATCCGAAGTGATTGAATACCATCTTAATTATGGAGGCGTTTATGCAGACACCTCTAAAGCTCTTACGAGATGCTGCAGTTAATCGTCATAACAGGGATGCCTTTAACAGTTTTGCTGCTAAGCTCGACATTAAAGAAACAAATGGACGATATATTGCGAGCTCAGTTTCAAAAATTTTATGTGGCAGAATTTATAAGAAATTTGAAAATTTCCTATGTGAACCGAAAATTTGATACAGAAGGGCTTTCAGCATACATTGAAAACAGCGAAGTTTTTCAGGAATGGGATGTTGTGATTGCTACAGGTGACTCAACAAATCTCCCATTCAGTGTGGGGCATATGCAATTGAAACCTGCAATCCGTAGTTTTCATGTTAAGAATGCAGGAGACACATACATTCGAATTGGTGGATCGAATAACCGTGTTATGGAACCCGGATCCTAAATGCCGGTTTATGGCTTACCGAGGGTGACCGCGAGCATATTCTTAAAGAAAAAAATGCTCAGTCAAAAAACGGCAAGCAGTATACATCACTTGGGGCCAATGACTATTTGAGATATAGAGTAAATCCAATCCTCGTAATATATCCGATTGATTTGAGCTGTGATAACACTGCGTCAGAGAAGAAACAACTGTCTTTGTATGAGCAGGAAAAAGTTGCCGCACTGAAAGCACAAATTAAGCAGGATGTTGGGAATAACCGAGAACCTCTCCTTGCATTCGCAATTGGATTTCCGAAAAAAGAATCCGGCGTTATGGTGACCTACCGGGCAAACCGTATAAAAACTCGACGAAATCAATGCCAATATGGAAATTGATGATGATGGCGAAGGGGAAGAGGACTATGACGATTAATTTTGAAGAATACTATAATTCATTATCGCAACAGTCCTTTGGAAATCAGAGGAAAATTCGGTAAATGCCCCGGTTGGAGTCTTTTATGGATTGAGTGACGAGGGTCATTGCGCCTTTCTATCCTGTCATTATGCAGCGGGCCCAAAATGGAGTCTACAAGACAATTGAGGGTAACGCAGGGAGAGGAGTGCCGTGGGACTTATTGGACATGCTTTGATCTCTTAAATAAAGAAGCTGAGCCCGTTTTTTATTCGTTTTGCTCGAATTTGCTGGAGGCGATTGAAGGGGCATCAGACGAGCACGATGCACTTAATAGGCTAAAAATACGATATATCATTTGGAAGTCTCTCTTTAAAAATGAGCCGACAGGAAATGTCCCCCTTTGAGACAATACAAAGGATTGTTTGGCGAACTGTATTTCATGAAGAAGTATATGTTCGAGAAACACGGCATTCCTGCTTCGGTTCGAGCGTGGAGTGGTCCAGAAACATTAAGCAAAGACTACGCAATAGGAAGAGAATGGTATGAAGTTAAAACTGCCGGTGCAAATTCTTCATATATACATATCAGCTCTGTAGCACAATTGTCTTCTGATGTCCCGGGCCATCTTGCGGTTATTCGTGTTGAACGAATGGCAAGCGAATTTTCAATGGGGAATCAAAGTATCTTAGAGTTGTTCGAAAAGTATTTTACAGTCTATATCAGATGAAGCAATTGAAAATATTTTTTAGCTCAAAAGTGGCGTCATATGGAATTACCATTTCAGATTCTGCCTTTTCAACCAAGTTTGATGTGAAGGATCTGAAAGTGTATTGCGTTACAGATGGCTTCCCGCGCATAACTATCAACGAAATCCCTTACCCTGAAATAAGCAATATATCTTATGATATTTCAATAGCTGCCATTAAACGGTTTGCGGAGGAATAACTATGATTTCGGTCGACGAATTCAGAAAGCTATATTAATGAAGATATTAATGCACAAGCTGTGAACACTTCAAGATATCTATCGAAGTGTTTATTGAAAAATGCCGTCGATATTCTTCAGAATGACTATTTATTGGTTGGCGGCATGGAGCAATGTTACTATGAATACAGCAGGGGTTCGAAGAGCATGCGAATTGATGCTGCTATCTGGATTTGCCGGCCAACACATTGAACCTCCTTTATGCTGATTATAATAGCGGAGCAGTCAAAGAGTATTACAAACACTTTCATTTCGGCCAAAAGTCGGCTTCTACTTAATTTCCTCGTAAATTCTCTGAAGGGGCATTTGCAAACGCAGAGCTGTCGGATCCGGCTGTTCAATTAGCGAGGAAAATTAAGGCAAACTTCGACTATATAGGGAAGATCCATCTATTTATAATAAGCACAGATAAGCTAAGTTCTACCATTAAGAAACTTTCTGTCGAGCCATTATCTTGGAATGGTCGCACGCGGTTGAAAGTTGTGTTAGATGTCTTGGATATAGAAAAATCTACCGATCAAAAATGGTTGGATTTAAGAAAGAAGACATTGTTATCTGCTGCGAAGACTATGGAATCGATGGTATTCCGTGCATCAAAGCTGATATCGATACCCAACAGTATGATTCCTACCTTGCGATTGTTCCCGGCAAATTTCTATCGGATATTTATAAAAATATAGTTCCTCGCTCCTTGAGTCAAATGTCAGATCATTTTTGAAATTTAACGGTGGGGTTAATAAAGGCATACGTGGAACAATTCTCAATCAAAAATCCAGATTTTTTACATACAATAATGGAATTTCTACTACAGCATCTGCAATAGAGGTTGATCGCGGAAAGAACGGCGAGCTAATAATCACAGCCTTCACCAACTTGCAGATAATAAATGGAGGTCAAACTACAGCTACTTTAGCGGCAACCAGTATAAAGAACAATGCAGATCTCTCTGGTATCTATGTCCAAATGAAACTTACAGTGCTCAAAGAATCTGATCCTGATTTGATTCGCTGCATTACAACATATGCTAATAGCCAAAACAAGGTAAAGACCGCAGATCTTAATTCCAGCCATCCTTTCTATGTCCGTGTTGAAGAATACTCAAGAAAAGTTTATGCGCCAGCGGCTGAAGGTCAAATCGTGCAGACGCTTTGGTTCTTTGAACGCACGAGAGGACAGTATGAGCAACCGCTTATGCAGATGACAAAAGCCCAGCGCGAGGATTATAAACTTGTACGCCCTAAGTCAAAAAAAGTATACGCTTGCAGATCTTGCCAAGTATATGAATGCCGCAGATATACTTCCACACTATGTTTCATGGGGCGGTGAGGTCAATGCAGCACATTTTCATAATAATATGGTGAAGCAGTGGGACAAGGATAATAGCGTATATAACGAACTGTTTTACAAAAGAACTGATTGGAAAGAAGATTCTGTTTGAGCATATTGGAAACATCGTTTCTAATCAGGTTTGGTATCAGGAGAACAGAGCCTACCGCCCTCAGCTGATTGCTTATACATTTGCAAAACTTGTTTTTGTGGCCCAAAAAGAATAAATAAGCAAATAAACTATAGGCTAATTTGGGACTTGCAAAAGTTCCGTCATGTATTGATGAGGATATTGCTGCGATCTCAAAATTGCATTTGATGTTATGTATGATGAGAACCGTCCTACTGCGAATATCGAGAGCTATTGCAAGCGAGAAGAATGTTGGACAAATGTTGCTAAGCAGAATTATACGCTCAGCGAAGACGGTTATGGTGTCTTGATAACTCCTGCGGAAAAACAGGAAGAATCTGTGCGAGCAAAAAGGATCAAAGAATTGCCTCAGGGATTGAAGATGAACTGGGAATATTCAGAAAGGGAAGTGACTATTGGAAAAGCCTCGCAGAAAAGGGAAAAAGTCAAAATGTTTTGAGCAGCAAAGACTTGAGTATTATTGATAATGCAGTTAAATACTGTGAGTTTGTTTACACATCTCTTTACCCCAAGCAAGTCAAGGAAATAAATATTGTCCTAAATAAACTGAAAGAAAACGGCATTGAATAATTCATTCGGTAATATCATTATGGATAATAGATCAAAAGAAGCGCGGAGTAAAAACATGTCGCATATTCCGAGCAAAGATACAAAACCGGAGGAAACGGTTCGGAAGTACCTGTTTTCTCAAGGGTTTCGTTATAGAAAAATGTTGCTAATCTACCTGGAAAACCGGATATTGTTCTTCCTAAATACAAAACAGTAGTTTTTTGTTAACGGATGCTTTTGGCATGCACATGAGGGCTGCAAATGGTTTGTGCCGCCAAAGAGCAATACGGAATTTTGGGAAAAAAGAAATTTCAATATAACAGATCACGAGACAAGGAGAACTATTTGAAACTCCGAGCTTTGGGGTGGAAAGTAATCATTATTTGGGAATGTGAAATACGACATGGTAATCCTCAGGTGGCGTTTGACGATTTAATAAAAGAGATAACTAACAATGGAAAGTAGATCGTATGCAATAGTAATTATTTCATAGTCAGTGCTATTGCGCGGCAGCTCAAAGACTGCACCGCCATAGACAAGGAAAATACTTTCAATATCCAGACGGAAATACAGCGGGACAGGCCGTAAAAGCTTGTCCCGCTGTCCGTATTTATGGCAGATATTCTTCCGCGACCCGATACCGGCTGATGCCAAAGGCGTTGCTCCGCTCCACGATCTCCGCTGGGATTTTGGGCAGATATTTCTTGCTGAAGCTGGTATCTCCGAAGTAGGCGTCAAAGTTTGCCACCGGCAGGAACCACCCATTCACAATCATCCTGCCGGTTGGCGAGATAATAGCGGATCAGTACAGACAGCATTAGACGGAATTTCCTTCGGAAGCGCCGCTTTCACTTTCTCTGTCAGCTCGGGCGGCAGTTCCGGCCCTTCTCTGCGCAGCGGGCCAAGCTCCAACGCATCGGCAAGGACATCGTCAAAGCGCAGCGTCCAGGCACCCTGGTTTGGGGGCAAAAATCGGGATCTGATACTGCATCACCTTGCTTCGCCATGCGGCAGAGAACTTGGACTGAATGACCTCCGCATACTTGAGCGAGGTGCTGCGCACCTTTTCCGGGTTCGTCAGCATGAAGTCTGCAGTGCGAAGGACATGGCGGAGGAACCAGCCGGTCCCGTCCGCATCTACCAGCTCCGGGAACTCCGTGTGGAGCTCCGAAAATCCGTTTGGAACTGCCATTCCTTGTTCGGTGCACGCTTCCCGTCCTCCGGCACACTGCACCAGGCGCGGAGCGCACGGCGGGCGTAGTCGATTCGATCGTGAGGATCACCTAAAAATGACCGTGCCGCCCTTGCCATGGAACAGATATCCGCGAGCCAGAATGGTCAAAATCCGAGCCATCCCCTCGAACTCCAGGATCGTGGCAAAGGTGAATCGGCCCAGCCAGGTCGTATCGCTCTTCTTGCTGGCGGTATAGGAAACCGTTCCGGTATACGCGCAGAATTCCTCCCATTCGTTAATCATCCCGCACCTCCAGAACATTTTTCTCAATGTGCTCCGGCAGCAGATCCCACAGCAGGTCACGCCTGCCGAGGGCTACCACATAGCGCACGGCCAGAGTCGGTCTTGCAATAACAGTCAGCAGCTCCCGGCACTTGGCCGTCACCGCGTCGCGGTAGCTCCGGGAAGCGGCCTTGTCCGCAAAGACTCTCATCATGGCGGTGAAGGCTTTTGAGTCGCTTTCGCGGAACAGCTGCTTTTTCTCCCTGCCGGTGTTCTCATCCTCCATATCACAGACAATGTCTCCGAGGATGCGATAGCCGCCGAAGCGGAAATCGGTCAGCAGATCGTAGACATCCTCGAACTCCGGCAGCCATTCCCACAGGAATCGCTCCCGTGCATCCTCGTCCATGCGGTGCCATGCCTGCTTCTGCATGGCTTGCCGCAGAGCGGACACCTTTTCCGGCGGCAGGCTGCCGAACAGGGCGTACAGCTCGTCAGGATCGTATTCATCTTCCTGCCCTCTGGCATACAGGATGCGCTCTACATCGCTCTTCCGCTTTTTCTCCATCACCGGAGCGCAGCAGGCCCGGATGCGGAGAGACAGGCGTCGTAATCCCGCAGCAGCGCATCCACCGCCGCCAGCTTATCGGAGTTCAGCTGCTCCTTCCAGTCCGACTGCCGGGCGAAAGAAAAACAGCCCTCGTCCCTGGCGGGCCTCGCCTTGATGCGCGGCGTGTTCTTTTTTCAGCTGTTGCGCCAGATACGGAAGGCGCTCCACGTTGGAGTCCACCTTGCTCCAATCCACCTTCTTGAAAAACAGCCTTTACCCTGGCCGCATGGGTAGGCTCGTACCAGGTACGCCGGGTCTCCATTTCTTCTACCAGCGTTTTATATTTGAGGAAGTCGCTGCGCTTGACGATCTTATGGGTCAGGTACTCATCCAGATCAGGGCGGATGCCACTCTTGGCCGAGTCGATCTCCAGCCCGGTGAGGATGGCCAAGGTTTACGTCTCCTCCCGGCAGCGCTCCCGCTCCTCGACGTCGGAGTTTTCGTTGTAGGCAATGATGCTGCGGTCCAGCGCGGCGTTGCAGATTTGGCCGACGCGGGAGGAGAAGGTACTGCGAACCGTTTCAAAGCGGGCCTCCCAGTCGTCGGCATTGCAGATCTGTGGCTGGGCCGTGGGGATCATCAGCAGCGGCAGGTTGTGTGATCTGGAAAATACGCTCCGCGGCCGCGGAGGATCGTGATAGATATTTCGCTTCACGCATTCGTTCAAAATGGGATCGCTGATCGTCTTGATCATGTCGCCGTCGTAGTCGGCACCGCCCAAACGCTCCGCGGCAAGGGAAGTGTAACCAACCATAACAACATCCGTCAGATGACCGAGATATTGGTCATATAGATATCCTCTCTCTTTGATGGGATAAAGCTGCATCTCTTCATTCCGCGCGATGTGAGGATTGCGCAGCAGCGTGCAAACATGACTGGGCTGGTAAGCCGCACCGGGGAGCAAAGAAATTCTCACAGCCCAATTCCTGCATCCAGCGAAAATCGACAAAGTCGTTCGTCTTTTTAGCTTGTCCCGGTTCTTGTAACAGGCAGACAGTCCAAAAAGTCCAGCAGATCCCCGGAGAGATACCGGTTGTCTCCCGCCACGATCAGACCGGCCGACGGCGTACTGCTCTGCGATTTTGTCGGCTTTCGGCCTCCAACCGCTTGGCATAGACCGGTTCGTTGATGAAACGCGGATTCTTTTTCAGCACGGCAGCAAGAATCTGGTCTTTGCCCTGATGCCGTTCCCACCAAACTGCCCCGTTCAAACTTCTCCAGAAAATAATTCTGCCGAAACAATTCATCGGCGCAGAAGCTGTAATACGCCAGCTCTGTCTGCTTGGTGAGCCAATTTCGCTCGTCCGTCTCCGGGCTGTGATCCCAACCATCCGGCAGATCGGCGGGGCGGAACTCATCCGCTTTGAGTGACACCGTGTTCAAAAACTGATAGTTCAGTTCCGTCGTTTTCTCCGGTTTTTCCTTGCTGACATTTGTGATGTACAGCGCGTGGCGGTACTTGCGGAACACCACCCAATAGTCCTCCCAGCTCATACCGCTCTCATTCAACCAGCCGCAGCCCTTGAACATACTCTTGGTAAGGATGATATCGACCTTCTGAATCGGATGCTGCATGCCCCATAGATCGGTGATGGTGTCCGCACCGCTGCGGTCAAGATAATCCTTGAAGTCCACCTCGTGCAGCATACCTTTCACATAGGGCATACGAATTTGAAACGAGGTGTGGACTTTCTTCCCGCATAGCTTCTCATCAACAAGGCGGGCATACTGCTTGGAGATCAGCCCCTCGCCGTCAAAGCAGGTGACTTCGACATCGGCCATCGTCTCCACCCGGTGATATTTGCGGGTGCTGTTCTGCGTCCCGTCGTCCTCCACTGTGATCACCTCTGTGGGTGGGGGCGTTCGTACCGGATTGTCAACGACCACCACCCGGTGAGGTTGGTCGATGCCGATATCGTCGATGCGCACGCCGGTGGACATCATCAGTCCGTTGTAGGCGTAGAGCTTACTGAGTTGGCAGTCACCGACGGTCATATCCATCATAATGCGGCGGCGCACGGTGTCATAAAAATCCTCTCGGATGAAGGACAGCCGCGCCTGCCGGCTCATGCTGCCCGAGCGCTCGAAAGCCAGGTAACGGTGCGCCCCGGAGCCGAAAATCCAGGCTCACGCCCTCGGGGCGGAACAGGGCCTTGGCCTTTTCCCTGCCGGATCAGGTGTTTTTTCTGGCTCCGCCCGGTCGAAGATGCCGGAGAAGTCCATATAGAAAATGATGTCCGAGAGGTCAGTCACCAGCTGCCCGCCGGGTATTCCGGTGAAGGCATCGCCGTGCAGCACGCACATGATCTGATAGAACAGTGCGTTATCGTCCTGCTCGTGAGGTGCGGAAAGTGATTTGCATTTCTCTGTTTCGGCGGCGCTGAGACGGAAGGTGTATGCACCGTCCCTGCTCTCTGCCGTAACTGATCAGAGCTCTGGCGGACAGCTCGTAGATTCTGTATTTCATCAGCGGCATCGGCTCACCTCCTGATGCTTCTATTCTATCATGAGGTTTTAAATTTGCATTATGGATACTGCTCCCACTTTTCGGTGGGAGCTTTTTGTTTGCCGCTCTCAACTAAAAAATTGTAAAGGAGGGATCGAATGCAGGAATCCATATTCACTAACTACGATCAGCTTCCGCTGTTCCTCAACGCGAACGCGGTAGCGCAGGTGCTGGGCGTGTCCATCTCCAGCGCCTATGAGCTCATGCGCGAAACGGGCTTCCCCGCCCTGCGGATCGGAAACCGCATCGTGGTACCCAAAGAAAAATTCCGTCGGTGGGTCGATGCGCAGACAGGAGGTGATGCCTGATGTTCCAGCGCTGGCCTAAGCGGGATCTGAACAAACACTACTATCTCGTCCCAAACGAAGTCTTCAACCTCGGTCTCAGTTCCCACGAGATCGCCGTCTACAATTATCTCCTGCGCTGCGAGGACCGCAGGACCTACCAGTGTCATCCTAGCTACCGCACCATCGGTCGGGCGGTGCGGTTGAGCGAAAACACTGTGCGAAAGTATGTGACTAGTTTGGAGGAGAAGGGACTCATCCGCACCGAACCCAGCACCGTCACAACGAAGGACGGCCGCGTGCGCAACGGAAGTCTCATCTACACCATCCGCCCCATTCAGGAAGCGCTGGAGCTGAACTATCAGCGGCAGTTCCTGCGGGCGGAGCGTGACATAGAGCGGGCAAAGGCAGAGAAACGGCTGGCCGAATTGAATCGGCAGAACAAAAAGGAGGAAAGCGCATGATGCAGCAGCTTGCAAACTTTATTGTAGACCATGACCCGATGATGGTTCTCCAGCGCACGCACGACACGGTACGCTACATTCGGTGGGAGTGGAGCAAGGAACATGCCGACCCCATTGATGAAGAAGAACTTCGCCTGTTCCTCTGCGATGAACACTACGGTGATCGACCGATGAGCAAAAGAGCCGTTGCCCGTCGGTGCAGAGACGGGATGAGAAGTGTCTATGCGGAGCTGTGCGTGCGCTTGCTGCAAAGTGAGATCATGCTGGAGCGGGGCATGGTACCAGACAGCAGTACCTACCGCAGTGTGTTCTGCCCGGAAGGGGGTGATGCGCCGTGGATGCTTGACCGGGCGGGATGACCGAAAATCAGACCGATTTGCCGCCGACGAAAGAAAAGCAGGAGAAAGGACCGGGGTCGTAAACGCCCCGGTCCATCCCACAAATGCCCGCAGTGCGGGCATTTTCAAGGGTTTGTGACCGGGGACAGAGGAACGCTCCTTTCGGGAGTTTGTACCCTGTGGAACGCTCCGAGTTCCAGTTTCCTCAGTGTTTTCAAGGGTTTCCGCCGACGCTCTACCGGCCCCATGCCCCGATTTTGATCCCCCCACCTAATTTGCACTTCAAAACGCAGAAAAAAATTGAAAAAGCAATAGCTATTTCCGCAAAAGTGTGGTAGTTGTTTGTGTTGCAAAAAGAAAATGAATCCAAAGGAAGTGAAATACATGGCAAAACGAAGACCGGCCGGTGACGGCATGGTGCGAAGGCGTGACGATGGCCGCTGGGAGGGTCGCATCGTCATCGGCCACCGGGAAAACGGCGAGCCGCTGTTCCGTCATGTGTATGCCAAGACCCAAAAAGCTCTGCTGGACAGGTTGCACCAGAACATCGAGTGCTACCGGGATGTGGAGCTGACCGAGGACAGCCGGATGACTTTGGGCGAGTGGCTGGACCGTTGGCTGACGGAATACAAGGCAGGTACGGTGCGGCCCGGTACGCTCAAAAGCTATCGCTGCTATATCGAATACTACATCAAGCCGCAGCTGGGCGACAAGCAAATCTCACTCATCTCTCAGCAGGACATCCAGCGGAATGTACCGCCGCCTAAAAACGGAGGGGGCGCATTCATGAGCATCCCGAAATGAATCATCAACTCTCTGACTCCATGGTCCGCCACATCCATTCCACGCTTCACGCCGCACTGAAAGATGCGGTGCAGGCGCACGTCATTCCCAGAAACCCTACCGAGGGGACAACGGCTCCCAAGCCCAACTACAAGCCCAAGCGCATTCTGACCGGCGGAGCTGGACGCCTTCCGCGCAGTGGTGGAGCAGGACGAGGTGTGGCGGGACTTCTTCCAAACGGAGCTGATGACCGGCCTGCGCCGCGGTGAAATCTGCGGTCTGCAATGGGGCGACTTCGATGAGGACGCCGGGACGCTGAAAGTGTGCCGCACACTGCACAGCAAGAGGAAGGGCGAATACACCCTCGGAGAAACGAAGACAAATCAAGGAATGCGTACCATCATCCTGCCGCACAGTGTGACGAAAATCCTGCGGCGGCGAAAAGCGGATGCTATCAGTCAATGGATATTCCCCGACCCAGTGAAGCCGGAGGATCCTGTCAGCCCCGGCTCGGCCTACCTCCACATGAAGACGCTGCTCCGGCGGGCGGGACTGCCGAGCATTCGCTTTCATGATCTTCGTCATACGTTCGCGACACATGCGCTCACAAGTGGCGTGGACGCGAAAACCCTGGCCGGGATTCTGGGTCATACCAACGCCTCCTTCACGCTGGACACCTACACCCATGTCACATCGGATATGCAGAAACAGGCCTGCGGTATCGTGGGCGGCTTCATGGAGGACATCTTCGGAAAGGAGTTGAAACCGTGGCAAGAAAGCGAAAAGCCGGAGACGGAACCGTAAGACAGCGTAAGGACGGTCGGTGGGAAGGGCGCATTGTTATTGGCTACGATGACAACGGCTATCCCAAAACGAAAAATGTTCTCGCTAAAACGAAGAAGGAGTGCCTTGAAAAACTCCAAAAGCTCAAGGAGGATCACGGCGGGCTAAAGCCCGAAAAAGTGCGGGCCGAGATGCCCTTCAGGGACTGGCTGACATACTGGTACGAGAATCACTCCAAGCCTAAGATCCGCCCAACTACACAGGAGCCCTATGAGAGCCGCATCCGCCTGCACATCATCCCGGAGATCGGCAGCATTCCGCTGAATAAGCTGACACAGAACGACCTGCAGCAGTTCTACGGTCGGCTCAAGAAAAGCGGCCGAAAGCGGTTCACCGACAAGTACGGCGAAGGGCTGTCCGACCGAATGGTGCGTATGTGTCACGCCACCTGCCGCTCCGCATTGGAGAAGGCGGTGCAGGATGGGCTGATCCGTGTGAACCCGGCCATCGGCTGCAAGCTGCCGCCCAAAAAGGCGCGGGAGATGCAGGTGCTGACGCGGGAGGAACTTCAAAGGTTCCTCATTCAGGCGAAGTTCGAGGGCTACTACGAGGTCTTCCTTCTGGACTTAGCCACCGGCCTGCGCCGGGGTGAGCTGATGGCGCTGCAATGGGACGACCTGAACTTCAAAACCGGCGTGCTGAATGTGAACAAGCAGGTCTACGATGTGCGCGGTCAGCTCCAGATCAGCACGCCCAAGACGAAAAACTCCGTCCGCAAGATCGTCCTGCCGCCCGCCGTGGTGGAGGTGCTGCGGGAATACAAAAAGACGGTGGACTCCCGGTGGATGTTTCCGTCCCCGGTGAAGGAGGACTGTCCCATTACTCCCGGCGTGGTGCGGCGCAGACTTCAGTTCATCTTGGAGCACGCAGGCTGCAAGCATGTACGATTTCACGACTTGCGTCACACCTTCGCGACGCTGGCACTGGAGAACGGCATGGATGTGAAAACCCTCTCCGCTATGCTGGGACATGTGTCTGCGGTGACAACGCTGGACATCTATACCCACATCACCGGTGATATGCAGCGCGCAGCCGCCGCCAACATTGACCGCGGCATCGGCAAGGCAGCACCGCAGGGGGGCACTTCAGAGCCGGGGCAGGAAACTGCCCTGGCCCAGGCGGAAAAGCCGCGTATGACCGATTCAAGCCCTACGTGGGTCGCAAGCGCAGATCCGGCACCGGCTGTGTCAGCGAGATCAACGACCACCTCTTTGAAGGCCGCTATTCCCCTCTCCCAAATGGCCCGACGGCAAAAAGCACGCCCGCAATGTCTACGCCCATACCAAGGAGTGCGAGGAGAAACTGAAGGTGTTGATCGCAGAAATGAAAGCAGAAATTGCAGAAGCACAGCGACTGAAGGACGAGGGCGAAGGTGATGGGCGACCACCGGAGGAGCAGAAGGGCAAGCGGGTTGGAAAGTAAACTTATCCCCGACATGGGTGTCAATTCATTAGTACCTATGTCGGGGATAATTCGATATAAAATCTGAGCCTTTACCTTAGACGTTTGATCGCGTCTTCCAACTGGAAACGATCAATAGATATCATTTTAATTACTGGTTGACCATGCTCGGTATAATAAACTACCATGTTGGAAAGCAAATTGGCTTTACAGTTAATAGCCTCACGTTTCATTTCAAGCTCATCTGTCGATTTAGTTAACCATACTTTTAGTATGCTTTCCGGTAACTGAAATAGATATTCTTCGTGGCCAGACCTTAAAATCCAAGGCTTTTGGGGATCCACCCAATGTAACGAATAGTATTCGTTAAATTGATGCGTCCATCTGTTACATGGTACAAAAATAGCATTTGCCCAGAATTTGTAATTGCCACCGCCATACGCTGACCGATTCTATCTGCTAATTCAAGTAACTGATTTTCAGTATCAATCATATCAAAATTAACTCTTCTGGAATTTAAATTAAAATTATCATATCCGATTGACTGACAAAAGCGCTCCAAAACGGAAGTTTGTTGAATTCAATCAGGGGAATTCGATATGTAGCAGCAAACTCTTGCGCTTGCGTCGTAAATCCGGCTAATGCCGCAATTGCGACTTGGTAGGAATATCTATCAAAAACCGGTGGATTTGCTCGACGATTTTGGCGGCGGCGAGTTGCCAATTCGGCCATATCGACAATATTGAAATTGTTGATATCTTCTCGCAAACCGAGAGCACTCCTTACTACATTAAGGCTAATCTTTTTCCTATAATCTTTGCACTCGATAAGAAGTCTTGTCTTTGAATAGAAGGGGGTTTGGACTGGCGGCTCCAGTAATACATCTGCATTATGGGCCTCACCCAGTCCCTGAATCATTTGACCGGGAGCCCCATCATAGATATACAAACCGTCAGATACTACTTCGGAAAATCCAATATGAATAAGGATACGCTTAACAAATAATTCGAACGCTTTTCCTGGGCCCATAGATGATATATCCCTCCTAACATGATTTGCTATACTGTCATAGCGGTGAACTGGTAGTCCTAAGATAAATGTGATACTACCATCTAACTAAAGCACTTTAAGATAGAAGTAATGCTCTCTTTCTATTTTCAGCCTCTTAACTACATTCTTGTCATGTAACCAGCGTCCTCGAGACGAAGAACTCCCTCCGCAAAATCATCCTGCTGCCCACCATGGTGGAAGTGCTGTTGAAGTATAAGAGAGAAGAATGTGGACTCTCTCGTCCCCAGTGAAGGAAGATTGCCTCATCGCGCTGGATGTCTGCACCCACATTACCGATGACATGCAACGCACCATCACTGCCAACATCAACCATTGCACCGGCAAAGCAGCGCCGCAGGAGGACGCTTCACAACTGGGGCAGGTAACTGACCCGGCCATGGCGGAAAAGCCGAGGATGACCGACTCCAAGCCCTACGTGGGCCGAAGCGCAAGTCCGGCACCAGCTACGTCACTGAAATCAACGAACATCTCTTTGAGGGACGCTATTCCTCCAAATGGCTCGACGGCAAGAAACACGCCCACGATGCCTACGCACATACCTGCGAGGAGTGCGAGGAGAAGCTGAAGGCAAAGATTGTGGATTCAAAGCGGTTGATAAATCTGGACGAAGGTGATGGGCGGGGGAAGAAGTGCAAAAAGTAAAGAAAACACCGACATAGGGCATTAAGAATCCACCCCATGCCGGTGTTTGTTGTTGTTGAGATGGTAGTTTTGACTCGATATCTTCAGATTAATACAAAAATGTTATATCAAATTTGATATAATTTTGACCTAAGCAAACAAGGTTACTGAGAAGCAGGTTCAACCCACTTTTTGGCACTGGTATCGTATTCTTCATCGGTTACATCAGACCTGGTATACCGCTCGTCCAACAAATCAATGAGGTTTTCTACCTGACCGTAATTTCTCAATACGATAGTATGGGTTTCCTCATCCAAGTCAAATTTTCCGCTCCATCGGGGAAGCGTTGTAATTTTAAGATATAATTCCTCCTTGCTTTTAGTAAGCACTTTGGAATTTTTAATGCGTAACATCTTTTTTGCATAAGTCAGCTTGCTTCGCGAAATATAGTCTGCCACTTTATCCATGTTTGAAACTAAACTAAGTGTTGTAATTTCAGACGCAACACTTCGCGCCGAAACCCGAATATAATGTTCGAAATCGTAGTGCGTTTGGAGAAGATTAATGTCATTTGTGATGATATTGTTGTCAATAATCAGCAAATCAACCTTTTGACTAATTGCTAAAATAGGCTTTTTTAATTCTGTAAAGACATCATCTTGAGGAATGACATGAAATGCTAACCCCTTCCTGTTGGGGATGGCATTAGGCCAAAAATACTGGTAAGCCCAAATTATCTGTTCTCCGCGTTGATAGCGGAAGAAAATACCTTCAGCATTTTCGCGGTCAGTAACTCGATAGCTATCATAGGTTTGAATCGTTGTACAGACTGCAGCAAAAGGTGAATAATCAGTGGTTTGAGGGATAACATAGAACTTGTTTTGATTATTAGCGATATTGTCGACATGGTCATACTCAGCGGACTCATCTGCAAATTTACGCCTAATTGATTCAGCGATAGACAGTTGGAGTTTTTTCTTAAAATTCACAGATGTATCATTTCTCCTTTGAGGTACTCCCTCATAAAGGACAAATTTCTTTAGAATATGATTACCTTTCATCAAGATAAAAGCTTCAAAGGTGTATTCTTCATCATTGAAAATCAGATTAATCTTCTGGATAATAGATGTCCGCAAAGTTAATTCGTTGGTCTGAAGAGTTGTCGACATTCGTTGGATATTCACTTTCCTGCCATGATACCACGGCGAGGGGTAAAAATAAAGTTTTTTTTTCTGTCTGTGGTCATTTATGTGGTCAAAGCCGCTTTTGTGCCGCTTTCGGCAATCGTGGAAAGTCCCGCAAACGCAGGTGTTACAAGGCTTTGCGGCGTTTCGCCTTGCCCCGTCCCGGATACCGCCACGGCACTCCCAAACCAGGCGCGATACCAACTTCGCTATACCCGGATACTATTGATACTTGAATAGGGCTTCGATTCGAAGCCCTATTATTATACCGCCTGCTCTGCGCGGTTGCAAGGGTTATTTGCGGTGCGCGGAGTGTTTTTCGGCATCCTTGGGGCGTGTGCCCTTCATCGCCTCGTGTTCCTGACGGAGCTCGTCGTGCAGCTGGAGCGAACTCCACGCGGCATTGTCCTCGGTGACGACGGCCTTGAGCGCGACGACCACGCGGCTGCGGCGAAGAGACGAGAGCAGCGCGTCGAGCTGCGGACCGGAAAGACCGCAGAGCACGAGCATCTCGTCGGAAAAGCCGCCCTCGACGGTTTCCTCGACAGGGGAGAAGCCCTCAAGATCGCAGAGATAGCCGATCGGCTGCGAAAGCTCCTCCGGCGCGACGATGCGCCCGCTCACACCGAGCTTGAAGAGCGCGAAGCGGACCTTTTGCAGCCGTGCGGCGTCCTTAAAATTGTAAAGCAGTGCACATGCCATGGTCAAACCCTCCTCAGCGGTGCTGCGCGGCCTTCTGTGCCATGATATCGGGGTCGATGCAGAAATAGGTGAACTCGCCCGTGGCGAGGAGCTTGCCGCCCTCGCCTAAAATGTCCACATTGACAAGGCAGGTCGTTCTGCCGCGGTGGCGGACTTTGGCGTCCGCGCGCACGACGCCCTCCGACTGGTTGCGGAGAAAATGCATCGAGCTGCCCTGCGTCACGTAGGATCGACCGTCCGTGTGGGCGGCGTAGCCCGTGGCGTTGTCGGCCATCGTGTAGATCGCGCCGCCGTGCACGATACCGTAGGGATTCTTGCTCTCGGGGCGGATCTCAAGCTTGAAGATCGCGTGGTCGGGCTCGACAAATTCCGCTTCAATGTGATTATAGGTGGCAAAAAGATTCTTCTTGTTCAATTCCGCCGCCTGCTGGGCGGCTGTGAGCTGTTCCATGAAAGTGCTCCTTTGACATTGTTACTGTCGTATCCTACCACAGTGCGGCGATAAAAGCAACAATGCGGTGAAAACATCGAATCAGTAAAAATCGACAGAAGAATACGGATTTTGTATAACATTATCATTTTGAGCGCAAATAATGAAAAAACTTGTATTGCTTGCCCACTTCCATTTTGCGTGAAAGCCTGCTATACTACCTTTACCATAGAAAAATATGCGTTTGAAGGGAAATTCCCTATGGTATATGAGAGTAGTGCGTCCTCCCGCTGCGCCGCGGGGCCGAAGATCGCCGCCATCGGCGGCGGCACGGGCCTGTCGACCATGCTGCGAGGGCTGAAAAAATATACAGACCGCCTGACGGCCATCGTCACGGTGGCGGACGACGGCGGCGGGAGCGGCGTGCTGCGCCGTGAAATGGGTATTCTGCCGCCGGGTGACGTGCGGCAATGTATGCAGGCGCTCGCGAACACCGAGCCTGTGATGGAGCAGCTTCTCGGCTATCGCTTTCCGGAGGGGCAGCTCAAGGGGCAGTCGTTCGGCAATTTGCTGCTCGCGGCGCTCAACGGCATGGCGGGGAGCTTTGAAGAGGCCGTCGCCATGATGGGACAGGTGCTGGCGATCTCGGGCCGCGTGCTGCCGGTGACGAACGCGGACGTGCAGCTCGAGGCCGTGTTTGAAAACGGCGCGCGCGTTGTGGGCGAATCGCACATCTTCAACGCGAAAAAGCAGCAGGACTGCCGCATCCACCACGTTTCGCTTGTGCCGGAGCGCCCGAAGGCGCTGCCCGACGCGCTCCGCGCTATTTCGGAGGCCGACCTCATTCTGCTCGGCCCCGGCAGCCTTTATACGAGCGTGATCCCGAACCTGCTCGTCGACGGCGTGGCCGACGCGATCCGCGCGTCGCACGCGCAGAAGTTTTACATCTGCAACATCATGACGCAGGACGGCGAGACCGAGGGCTACACCGCCGCCGATCATCTGGAAGCCCTGCAGCGTCACGGGCGGGAGGGGATCGTCGACCTCTGCCTTGCCAACAATGCGCCCATCCCGCGCGAGCTCGCCGCGCGATATAGTGAAGAGGACGCGGAGCTGCTGCGCGTCGACCGCGAGCGCATCGCGGCGCTGGGAATCGCGCTCGCGGAATACCCGCTGCTCTCGGCGCAGGGAGGCTACGCCCGCCATGACCCGGCGCTGCTGGCGCAGGCGGTCATGGAGCTCTACCGCGAGCGCACGGTGCGCATCTACCGCGGCACCCAGCAGTACATTACGGAAGAACAGGAGTGGAAATAATGCTCAACAGTAAGGAATTTGTCAGGGAATTGCAGCTGCGCCATGAGAGCGCCTGGATGAACCCGAATGTCGGGAGCGCGGAAACCGCGCTCGCTGCGCTGCCGCTCACGCGCACGGACGTCGACGATGCCGAGGCGCGGCTGGAGCGTTTCGCTCCGTTCATCAAGAAGGTATTTCCCGAGACCGCGGCTGATCGCGGCCTCATCGAATCGCCGCTGACGGAAATTGAAAACATGCGCGCGTGGCTCAACGAAAATGAAGGTGCGCAGCTTGCGGGCAAGCTCTTCTTGAAGCGTGACAGCGACCTGCCCGTCGCGGGCAGCGTCAAGGCGCGCGGCGGCTGCTACGCGGTGCTCAAGCACACGGAGGACTTAGCGCTTGCGAACCGGCTGGTCGAGATGCGCGATGATTACAGCGTGTTTGCCACGCGCGCGTTCCGCAGCTTTTTCTCGCAGTATGAGCTGCACGTCGGCTCGACGGGCAATCTGGGGCTGAGCATCGGCATCATGGGCGCGGCGCTCGGCTACAGGGTCACGGTCCACATGAGCGCGGACGCGCGGCAGTGGAAAAAGGACCTGCTGCGCGCAAAGGGCGTAACGGTGCTCGAATACGGCGCGGACTACTCCTACGCCGTGCAGAAGGGCCGCGAGCGCGCGGCGGAGGACCCGAGAAGCTATTTTATCGACGATGAAAACTCTGTCGACCTCTTCCTCGGCTACGCTGTGGCTGCGCGGCGGCTCAAGGCGCAGCTCGCCGAGCAGAACATCGCGGTCGACGAGGAGCACCCGCTGCTCGTTTACATTCCCTGCGGCGTCGGCGGCGCGCCGGGCGGTATCTGCTTTGGCTTGAAGCAGGAGTTCGGCGACGCGGCACACGTCTACTTCGCTGAGCCGGTGGAAGCGCCGTGCATGCTGCTCGGCCTCGCCAGCGGCTTGCAGAATGCGATCTGCGTGCAGGATATCGGCCTGACGGGCCGCACCGCGGCGGACGGACTCGCCGTCAGCCGCCCTTCGGGTTTTGTGGGGGAGACGGTCAAGGAGATGGTCGGCGGCGGCTTCACGGTGTCGGACGAGCATCTGTTCACAGACCTTCACGCCCTGCACGAGACGGAGAGACTTTTTGTCGAGCCGTCCGCCTGCGCGGGCTTTGCCGGTGCGGTGGAGCTGTCCAAGATGACAGATTATCTCGAGAGCAGCGGCCTTGGCGCGCATTTTGCGAACGCGACGCACATCGTCTGGGCGACGGGCGGCGCGCTCGTGCCGGAAGGCGAACGCGAAAAGTACCTCGCAAACTGAAAAGAGATAAAAAGAAGGACTTCACGCAATGCGTGAAGTCCTTCTTTTTTGCGCCGCGGCGGGGAGGGGAACCCCGTTACGCGGGCGTCATCGTCAGGGTATAGTTCGCCGTGCGGATCACGATCTGTGTTACGGCGCTCTTGGCCGTGTCGACGCTGAGTTCGGCGGTGTAGCCGGTGAAGCTGTCCTCCGCATAGGAGACATGCAGCATCCAGGTCTCCGCACTGCCCACAGCGGCGGTGCGCTTGAAATCCGTGATGTGTTTGCTGCGCGCACCTGTGAACTGGCAGTCAAGGAAGCATTTGCCGATGTAGCTATTCTCCGCCCATTCAGCCACCTCGGCATAAATCGGATAGCCAACATCACCTAGTTCCGGGCTGTTGCCGGAGATGCTAATCTGTTCATCGCTTGCAAAACCGCCCTTGACAGCATAGTAATTTGCAAAATAACTGACACCGTTATCAAAGAACGGGAACGGCTCGGCAGTAAATTTCACGGTGGTGACATCCGGTGTGCTGCTGACGTCGAGCGCGGCGTCGAAGCTCGTCTTCTTGCCGCCGCCTTCAAGCATGCCGTGGTATTTGCCGCCCGTGGCGTATTTGCTATTGAGGATCGTGAGCGCCTTATCGAGCGCGGCGTTGCCGGTGTCGGGATCGGTCGGCAGGCGGGCGGGAGCGGTGGTCGTGTCGATGCGCAGTCCGTTTTCTGCGTCCCACTGGTAGCCCCAACCAAAGGACTCATACGCATAGCGGAATGTGAGCGGGAAGTACGTTACGCCGTTGTAATTGAAGATCGGATAGGTCGCCTCCTTGTTGTCGATCAGCGCGCCGTTGACGCTGATCCGGTAGCTTGGCAGCGTGACGGAGACGCTGCCCTTCGGCGCCTTGCCGGGTTCGGCAACGTAAGCGCTCTGCGCGCCGCCGGCATAGATATTGAGCGACTTGGCCGTGCCGTTCCAGTCGGTTTCCACGCCCATGAAGCGGCTGAGGTGATAGGTCATGGGAAAGTAGGTGATGTTGCTGTAGGACAGCAGGGGATACTTGGCGTTTTTGTTGTCGATGACCTGCCCGTTGAGCGTCACCTTGGCAGTGACGACGTTGGCGCGCATTGCGGCCTCGGCCTGCGGCAGCAGACTGAACGCGAGCGCGATGCAGCAGGCGATGGCAAGCAGGACGCGCAGAAAAGTCTTGTTGATGGTAGACATAACATACTCCTTTCCGTTTTGTGATGGTTGACGTTTACTCGTACAGCTTGGCGCTGCGGTTGAGGTACACGAGCTCTATGATCTCGACCACGCCCAGAGCGATGGCAATGGCGAGAATGAGCAGCAGCAGGACGATCAGGCTGCCGTTGTAAAAATAGAAGAAGGAAGCCGACGACAGACCCAAAAGCAGGAGCAGGGTAAGGAATGCACCGAAGCAGCCGATGATCACGACCTGCCAGGTGCAGAGCTTGCGCCATTTGGCGGCCATCTCGTCATCCGCGCCGTCGAATGCTTCGGCGCAGGCGGTGAGCTGGTGATACGCCGCAAGTGTGGCAAACAGGAAGACCAATCCCAGCAGAATGATCAGAACGACCAGAATCGCGGAGACGTCCGATGCCGTTATCCACTCCTGTACGCTTGGCGCATCGAGAAGCGCAACGAACGGCAGCGCGATCAGCGGCAGAAGATTAAAGTACACGGCCTTGCAGAAGCGGGGGACGGCCGCGCTCAGCTTCCAGAGCACAACGAGCGCGAGAACGCTGACCGCAAACGACATCGCACTCAGCACGATGCCGAGCGACGGGATCTTGTCGCCGAGCTTAAAGGTGTTGTTCAAAAGATTGATGACGGTATTGGCGATGCCGAGGCGGAAGAGGTTCTGGAACCCCTTGTGCAGCAGCGGCGCGTTTGGCCTCTCGCGCAGGGGGATGACCGGCGGCGCGGGCGGGGGAGTGACAGCGCTTTCTGCGGGGACGGGAACGGCAATGGGGGAGGCTTCGGGGACGGGGTCAGGGCTTGGTGTCGGGTTATTTTCCATCATGGCGGTTCTCCTCTCTTGTTCTCTCGCTTTTTATTTCTCTCTCAATTTGAAATACGGTCACGCTCACTGGAAGCGGTATCCCTGCGCGGTAAGGGAGGCAAGGTAGTTCATAAAGTTTTCGTACTGCTCAAAGTGCAGCAGGTCGCTTGCCTCGACCTCATGGAACGAGGCGATTTTAGTGGAGGTATCCACCCACACAAGATAATCGTTCACGGTTTCGCCTCCTCGTCGGGGAGCTTTTCCCCCTCTATGTCATCAAAGGTGAGAATATTCTCGTCTTCATCGTCGTCGGAAAGATCGACGGTCTTCTCCGTGACCGCCACGCTCTCGGCCAGAGCGCGCAGGACGGCTTCATCGCCGCTGGCGTCGAGCGAGAAGTGGAGATTGCTCTCCTCGTCGATCCATTCAAGCGTGCTCCACAGCGACGGATCACTCGCAAGGAAGAACTTGCCCTTGCAGCCGTTGACGGTGACCTCGGAAATTTCGGTGTCCTCGCCCATGTCGTAATAGCTGAACGAATCGTCCTGCATGTAGATATAGCTGAAAAGGATGAGGTCGTCGCTGCTCCGATAGCAGAGCTGACGGAAGCCGGAGTCCTCGTAGCTCATATCTTCGTCCAGCGTGTAACCGTCCGGCAGGGCGGTGATCGCGTAGAACGGCAGCTCGCCGGTGGGGGCGTCGCCCGCGTATTCATAGGAGACCTGCGAGCCCGTCCACGTTTCCACCCAGTGGATCATAGCGGCCCGCGCGGCGGGACTGGCGGCGGCAAAGCCGCTGAGCGCGAGCAGAGCGACCAGAGCGACCATGGCCGCGCGCTTGGCGAGCTTGCTCCAGAAGCTCCGCTGCGCGGGGCGCTTGTAGGTCAGGGCCTCTTCGACGTATTTCGCGCCGATCTCGTTCATGGCGTCGGAAAAAAGCTCGGGTGTCATACCAGCACCTCCTGTTCGGTCAGATAGGTCTTGAGCTGCTTGCGCATACGCGTCAGGCGCAGGCGGGCGTTGCCCTCGGTGATGCCGAGGAGCTTGCCGATCTCGGCAAAGCTGTCGGCGTACCAGTAGCGGCGCATGAAGAGCACACGGTTTTCCTTGCTCTGCGTGTCAAGAAAGCGCTCGATCGCGGCGGCGAGCTCTCTGGCCGCATAGTGATCCTCCATCGCCTGCTGGGGCGAAGCGAGGAACGTTTCAAGCTCCTCCATGCACATATCGTAATGGCTGTTTCGTTTCATTGCCGTGTTGGCACGATAGCGCGTGATCGAACAGCGGCGGACGAGCGTGCCGACAAACGCCGGAAGCGATTCCGGACGCTGCGGCGGGATCGCGTTCCAGGTGCTTAAGTACGCATCGTTCACGCACTCCTCCGCATCCTGCGCGCTTGCAAGGATGTTGTCCGCGAGCTTGTGGCAGAGCTTGCCGTATTTCTTGTCCAGCTCGCTGATGGCATCCTCCGAGCGCGCAAAGAACAGCTCGATGATCTGCGCGTCTTCCATCGTGCAGCGCCTCCTTTCCTCGTGAAAAAGTGTTTCTACTTGAATAGACGCAATTTCCGGCAAAATGCTTCACGAAACCGTAAAATTTTTTTATTTTTCCTTTTTGACGGAAAAACCGGATGATTTGTTCCTGCGCGGCGGGAGAAAAAGGGAAGATATCGACAAAATTATATTATAAATATAAGAAAACGGCCCCGCACCTTTTCGGTACGGGGCCGTTGATCCTGCATTTAAAGGTGCTGCCTTGCGTGCTCGCAGATCGCGTCGTATGTCTGCTGGCTGATGTCGTGCTCGATCTTGCACGCATCCTCCTCAGCGGTCTTTTCGTCCACGCCGAGGGCGATGAGAAATTTTGTGAGCGTGTGGTGGCGGTCGAGCATCTTGGCTGCGATCGCCATGCCGCGGTCTGTCAGCGTGATGAGGCCGTCGCGGTCCATCTCGATATATCCGTTTTCGCGCAGGCGCTTGGTCGCGTAGGTGACGCTGGGCTTCGTCACGCCCAGATGGTCGGCCACGTCGACCGAACGGATATAGCCGTGCTGCTCTTTCATCATCAGCATGGATTCGAGATAATCTTCAGATGCCTTTTGGATTTTCATGTGCGGTTTCACCAACTTCATTGTTAAAGGTCAATCACAGATTAACATGCTCTAACAAAAAATGCAAGCATTAAAAAATGTTCACAAAACCTCTTGACAAAATAGGTTAGAGAGATTAAACTTACGGGCGAAAGTTAAATGACACTAACTTTGCGTCGGCGAATTGCGGATCGCCGCGGGCAGAAAAGTGCCAGACCAACAGCATGCGGAGGGATAAATAATGATGCCGCTTACACTGGCGAATGCCGGAGAAGAAAATACTATCCTCAAAGTCGGCGGGAGTGCTGAAGTGAAAAAGCATCTCGAAGATCTCGGCTTTGTGGCCGGGGGCACGGTGAGTATCGTGTCGTCGCTCGGCGGGAACGTGATCGTCAAGGTCAAGGAAGCCCGCGTTGCCATTAGTGAAGAAATGGCAAGAAAAATCATGGTTTGAACAATTTTTCAAATAAAAGGAGAGAGATTATGAAAACACTGCGTGAAGTCAAGATCGGCGAGACCGTCAAAGTCGTCAAGCTCCATGGCGAGGGCCCCGTCAAGCGCCGTATCATGGATATGGGCATCACCAAGGGCACTGAGGTGTTCGTGCGCAAGGTAGCGCCGCTGGGCGACCCGATGGAAGTCACCGTGCGCGGCTACGAGCTGTCGCTGCGTAAGGCGGACACCGAAATGATCGAAGTTGAATAATTTATTTCTACATAAGTTAAGGAAACTTAACAAGAAGGAGCAGTAAGAAACATGGAAAAGCAGATCAAAATTGCCCTCGCGGGCAACCCCAACTGCGGTAAGACGACGCTGTTTAATGCGCTGACCGGTTCGAACCAGTTCGTCGGTAACTGGCCCGGCGTCACCGTGGAAAAGAAGGAAGGTAAGCTCAAGAAGCACGATGACGTGGTCATCATGGACCTTCCCGGTATTTATTCCCTGTCCCCCTACACGCTGGAGGAAGTCGTCGCCCGTAACTACCTCATCACCGAGCGTCCCGACGCGATCCTGAACATCATCGACGGCACGAACCTCGAGCGTAACCTGTATCTCACCACCCAGCTCACTGAGCTCGGCATCCCCGTGGTCATCGCCATCAACATGATGGATATCGTCCGCAAGAACGGTGATGAGATCAACGTCAAGGAGCTCTCCCGTGAGCTTGGCTGCGAGATCATCGAGATCTCCGCACTCAAGGGCGACGGCGTCATGGACGCTGCCGAGGCTGCCATCCGCGCCGCCAAGGGCACCAAGACCGTCCCGATGCACACCTTCTCCGGCCCTGTCGAGCACGCCATCGCCCACATCGAAGAGGCGGCCGTGCACTCCATGCCGGAAGAGCAGCAGCGCTGGTACGCGATCAAGATCTTTGAGCGCGACGACAAGGTGCTCGCAAAGCTCAGCATCCCCACCGAGACGATGAACCACATCGAAGAGGACATCAAGGCGGCGGAGACCGAGCTCGACGACGACGCCGAGAGCATCATCACCAACGAGCGCTACATCTACATCGCACAGCTCATCAAGGGCTGCTACAAGAAAAAGAGCAGCGAAAAGCTCTCCACCTCCGATAAGATCGATAAGATCGTCACCAACCGCTGGCTGGGCCTGCCCATCTTCGCGGTCGTGATGTTCCTTGTTTACTACATCGCCATGGTCGCCGTGGGCGCGCCCGCGACCGACTGGGCAAACGACGGCGTGTTCGGCGATGGCTGGCACCTGCTGGGCATTGGCTCCGCCGCCTACGGCGACGCGAGCGATGAATACACCGCCGCCTCCGAGGCTGTCAACGCTTTCGCGGGCATCGACACGGGCGACGAAGAGCTTGACACCGACGCGGCGCTCGAAGAGCTCAAGGCCTTCCAGCCCACCGAAGACACCGCCACCGTTGACGTGGAGGATGAAGAGACGCTCGCCATCAACGAAATGACCGCCTACTATGACGCCATCCCCGATGATGCGGACGAAGATTCCACCGTCGGCATGACCTATGTGGATGCTGTCAGCTACTTCGAAGAGAACGGCTTTGACGAGCCCGACCCGGCAGACTATGGCGTATGGGTCCCGGGCGTGCCCGTTCTGATCGGCGATGCGCTTGACGCCGCCGGTACGGCTGACTGGCTCAACGGCCTGATCCTCGACGGTATCGTCGCCGGTGTCGGCGCGGTGCTCGGCTTCGTGCCTCAGATGCTGGTTCTGTTCCTGATGCTCGCCTTCCTCGAGGCCTGCGGCTACATGGCCCGTATCGCCTTCGTTCTCGACCGTATCTTCCGCAAGTTCGGCCTTTCCGGTAAGTCCTTCATCCCGATGCTCATCGGTGTCGGCTGCGGCGTTCCGGGCATCATGGCCTCCCGTACCATCGAAAACGAGCGTGACCGCCGTATGACGATCATGACCACCACGTTCATCCCCTGCGGCGCCAAGGTTCCGTTCATCGGCATGATCGCCGGCGCCCTCTTCGGCGGCAGTGCCTGGGTCTCCACCTCCGCTTACTTCATCGGTATGGCTGCCATCATCATCTCCGGCATCATGCTGAAGAAGACCAAGATGTTCTCCGGTGATCCCGCTCCGTTCGTCATGGAGCTGCCTGCCTACCACTGGCCGACCCTCGGCAACGTGCTGCGCAGCATGTGGGAGCGCGGCTGGTCGTTCATCAAGAAGGCCGGTACCATCATCCTGCTTTCCACTATCTTCGTGTGGTTCACCACCTACTTTGGCTGGGTCGACGGCACGTTCCAGATGCTCTCTGAGGACCAGATCGACTCCTCTATCCTTGCTAAGATCGGCAACCTGATCGCCTGGATCTTCATCCCGCTCGGCTGGGGCAACTGGCAGGCGACCGTCGCCTCCATCACCGGCCTTGTCGCCAAGGAGAACATCGTCGGTACGCTCGGTATCCTCTACGGCGGCGGTGAGCTGACCGTTTACCAGAATATCGCGGCGGCCTTCACCGGCATCACCGGGTATTCCTTCCTGGTGTTCAACCTGCTGTGCGCTCCGTGCTTCGCGGCCATCGGCGCGATCAAGCGTGAGATGAACAACGCGAAGTGGACATGGTTCGCCATCGGCTATCAGTGCGGCTTTGCTTACCTCATTGCCCTGATGATCAACCAGTTCGGCAACGCCTTCACCGGCAGCCTGAACGTCATCGGCCTGATCGCGGCCATCGTTGTCCTCGCCGGTATGATCTACATGCTCTTCAAGCCCTATAAGGAAGCTACCAAGCTGAGCGACAAGCACTGATCCCTTAACCCCGATACCCTGCGAAAGGAGTGATTTCCATGTTGAACTGGGTTACCGCAAACCTGTCGACGATCATCGTCTCTGCTATCCTGCTTGCCATAATCATTGCTATCTCCACCTATCTTATCCGGCAGAGAAAGAGGGGAAGAAACTCCTGCGGCTGTAACTGTGCACACTGCGCTATGCACGGCACTTGTCACAGTAAGCAGCATTAAATAGCACAGGAGACGCGGGACTTATCCACCCGCGTCTCCTGCGCCGTATGAAAGGAAATGATCTTAACATGTACGAAACCAAAGTGAAGATCGACGGCATGATGTGCGGCATGTGCGAATCGCACATCAACGACGCCATCCGCAATGCGTTCTCCGTGAAGAAAGTCTCCGCCTCCCACTCCAAGGGCGAAGCGGACATCATCAGCGAAGAGCCCATCGACGAGGCGAAGCTGCGCGAGGCCATCACCAAGACCGGCTACGACTTCGTCTCCATGACGAGCAAGCCGTATGAAAAGCACGGCCTGTTCGGCTTTCTGAAGAAGTAAAAGACAAAATGAAAGGCACGGCTTTTGCCGTGCCTTTTTTTTGACTTAGTTCTGCGCTTCGGCGCGCTTCCTGCGGTGCGGGCTTTTCAAAAAGTCGACGAGCTTTTGCTCCATGCGGGAGAGCTGCTGCGATTTGAGTGTGATGAGATAGATCGTGCGCTTGAGCGCGCTTTTGTCCATCTCGAAGGCGAGCAGCGTGCCGTTTTGGACCTCCTGCTCCACGGCGAGCGCCGAGAGCACGGCAACGCCCACGCCGCCGGAGACCATCTGCTTGATGGCCTCGGGATCGTCCACGCGCGCCACGACATGCAGCATATCGTGGGAGAGGCCGAGCGTGCGCAGATAGTTTTGCAGGCTCGCATCCGTGCCAGAGCCCTCTTCGCGCGAGACGAACGGCTCTTCAAGCAGCAGCTCGCGGCCGTAGACGCCGCGCTCTCTGAGCATGTGGTAGTGCTCGTTGTTCGGCGCGGCGAGCACGAGCCTGTCGTCGTAGAGGGGGAAGTAGTCCACATTTTCCGGCTCGCTGACCGCGCCGACAAAGCCGACGGCGATCTGGCCGGATTTAAGCATCCGGTGCACCTGCTCGCTGTCGCCGCGGCGCAGAGAGTAGCGGAACTCCGGCTCGCGCTTCAAAAACGCAGCGAGGTAGCCAGGCACCAGATACTGCCCCGGCACGGTAGACGCGCCGAGCGCGACCGCGGGAGTGCTGTCCGCGTCGGAGAACAGCGTGCGCAGCGCGGCGCAGTCATTCAGAACGCGCCTTGCGATGGGGTAGACCTGTTCGCCCTCCTTCGTCAAGCGAACATGGCGGCGGTTGGAGCGCACGAAGAGCTCCTTGCCGAGCGCCTGCTCCAAAAGAGAAATGTGCGCGCTCACGGTGGACTGGTTGAAGAACAGCTCCTCCGCCGCACGGGTGAAGCCGCCGTATTCCACAACGGCGACAAAAATTTCAAGCTGCTTGAGGCTGATATCGTTCATAAGACGGGTTTCCTCCGGAATGTCGTTCTACTTTGAAAAGAATAATATGAGAGGACGAAAAAAGCAAGGCGTTTCATCGCTTTTTTCAATGATAAACTGTATTTTATGAAATACAGGCGATGAATCGCGCGCTCTTGCAATTTGCGGGGGAGTTTGGTATCATGGCAGGCAGATCAAAAGAAAAACGGCGGTGATGATAAGATGAAAACAGCGCTTGTGACGGATGGAAAATACCGCTCGTCCATCGCGGCGGTGCGTGCGCTGCACCGCGCGGGCTACCGCGTGGTCGTGACGCAGACAAGGGCGGACGTCAAGAGTGCACCCGCAGTGTCGGTGTCGAAGTCCTGCGATGATTTCCGCTGGATCGACGGCGCGTGCGCGGATGCGGATTACGCCGAAAAGCTGCTGAGCGTACTCAAAGAGTATGAGCATCCGGTGCTATTTTGCGTCGGCGCGGTGACGCTCAACACCGTCGCCGCCCGTCGGGAGGAGTTTGCCGCGCTGGCGAACTTCCTCATCGCGCCGAAGGAGACGCTCGACGCGCTCAACGACAAGGAGAGCGTGCATCAGCGCGCGCTGGAGCTTGGCATTCCTGTGCCGCGCGAGTACGACGGCACGCCGGAGAGCTATCCCGTCGTCGTCAAGCCGCACTGCGGAGAAAAGTTCGGTCTCAAGGCTGCCGACCGCTACGCCGTGGCGAACAACGAGGCGGAATTCGACGCCATCATGGAAAAGATGCAGCGCTACGACCCGAGCCCCATCGTGCAGCAGAAGATCACGGGCGCGGGCGCGGGCGTGAGCCTGCTGCTCGGCCGCGAGAGCGAGCTGCTCGGCGCGCTGTGCCACCGCCGCGTGCGCGAGTATCCGATCACAGGTGGGCCGTCGACCTGCTGCGAGAGCTTTTATGATGAAAAGATGATCGACGAGGCTTACGAACTGCTCAAGTCGTTTCACTTTACAGGCCTTGCCATGGTTGAGTTCAAAGAGGACTGCATTTTGGAAGTCAACCCCCGCGTGTGGGGCAGTTTCCCGATGACGGAGGCGGCGCAGAGTCCCATCGTCGCGCACTACGCGCAGGCCGCGCAGGGCGGGCAAGTCACATACACGGCGAAGGACTACCGGACGGGTGTAAAAATGCGCTTTTTCCTCAACGACACGGTCGCTGCACTGAGCTATCTGAAGGCGGGCCGCGTCAAGGAGGGCCTGCGCGGTCTCGGCGATTTCTTCACGGCGAAAGAGGCCTTGAGCGCCAAGGGCGATGGCAAGGTCATGCGCGCATACCTTAAAAAGAGCCTGTTTGAGCGCTGAGAAGGGGGAGAGGATCATGGAGCTGCGGCTCGATCTGCACATTCATTCCGAGCGGTCGTTCGACGGATGCATGAGCCTGAGCGAGATCGTTGCGCTTGCGCGCGAGCGCGGGCTGAACGGTGTCGCCATCTGCGACCACGACCGCGTGCTGGACGAGGTTCCGGAATTCGACGATTTTCTCGTCATCCCCGCGACCGAGGTTTCGACCGAGCGCGGGCATCTGCTGGGTCTCTTTGTGAGAGAACCCATCGAAACGAGGACGTTTTCCGAGTCGGTCACGGCCATTCACGCACAGGGCGGGCTGGCGGTCATCGCGCATCCCTTTGAGCACAGCACAGACGCGAACCGGCTCGACGATGTGATGAGCCGGCTTGACGGCGTCGAAATCTGGAACAGCCGTGCCGACCGCAAGAACAAAAGCGCCAACGCCATGGCGCGCGAGCTGGCGCAAAAATGGAAAAAGCCCGTCACTGCGGGCAGCGACGCACATGTGCCAGAAGAGGTCGGCGGCGGCGTGACGGTGCTGGAAGCGGACGAGCTGTCGCTTTCCGCCGTCAAGGCAGCGCTCCTGCGGGGCGCGAAGCAGGTCGAAGGCCGCCGTGGCCGCGCAATGTGCGTAGCGAGAAGCCAGAAGACCAAAAGAGAGAAGACAAACGCAGGCGTAAAAAGGCGAGTAAATGGAATGCTCTTTACCGTAAAATGCGCCTTGCAGGACTTTACCACCAGGGAGGATGGATGGCATGTCATGGATCGTTAAACTCGGCAAAAAGGGAAAGAAGATCGTCAAGAAGATCATCACGCCCGCGGAAAAGCACTACGTCGGCTACACGCGCCGCATCGAGCGCGTGAAGACGGGCGAACGCATCTGCGCGATGACGTTCGACGACGGCCCGATGGGCCTTCCCGCATCGCCCGACCGATTTGAGGGCAAAACGCTGACGGATGTGCTGCTCGACACGCTCGCGCAGTACGGCGCAAAGGGCAGCTTCGACGTCATCGGCGACACGAGCGAGAACTACCCCGACGAGGCGGGCAAGCTCGGCAGCGCGGCGTGGGGCGGCGTCAAATTCGACCACTACCCCGATATCCACTGCGACGACAAGGGCGGAGCCGTGCACAACGACCGCCTGATCCGCCGCATGCTCGACGAGGGCCATCAGATCACAAACCACGGCTACCGCCACATCATCTTCGGCAAAAAGCCGTTTGTCTACGGCGCGCGCGAGTACCTGCCTGGCTTTGACGCCGCGGTCGCGGACCTGACGCGCCTCGACACGCTGATGCGTGAGCGCTACGGCTATACGCTCACGCTCGCGCGCCCGCCGCACTATGTCGACAAGATGGCGGGCGGCTTCACGAGTTACGACGTCTACGAGCGCATGGGGTACCAGTATATGGCCGCGTCGTTCGACGGCGCGGGCTGGCTACCCTCGACGCACGAGGACCCTGAGGCGGCGCTTCAGGCGGAGATCGACGCGATGGTCGAGCCGATGCGCAAGGCGCTCGAAAAGGACCCGGACTTCTTCTGCGGACAGATCATCTTCCAGAAGGACGGCTACAACATGGCCAAGCGCACGCCGGTCGCGTTCGCGCTGGGCAAGCAGCTCGCGCTTCTTAAGGAGTACGGCTACCGCGTTGTCAGCGTGGGCGAGCTGATGGAGGAGAGCCCGTTTACGGATGTCGGGCGCGACGATCCGCTGTTTGAAAAGCTCGTCGCGCTTGCAAAGACGCGAGCCATCGTCTTCACGGACAACAAGCTGCGCCTCGACGATAAAATGACCGTCGGCGAGCTCGTGATGCTGCTCGCGCCGCGCGACGAGGCCATCTCCCGCCGCGTCGCCCAGCTGCGAAAGACCGGCAAGGCCGGCCCTTACGACGGCGCAATGTCCTACTGCCGCGAAAACGGTCTCATCGACGCGAGCACCAAGGCCGAGGACGCCGTCACAAAACTGCCGGACGCCATGTTCGACAAGGTAACTGACTTTACAAGAAGAAACATCTACGCGGCGTATAAAATGGAAGAATAAAATGGCCTCAAGTACCTCCGCTACATGGCGGAGGTATTTTTTTCTCCTCGTCCACATAGGCTATGGCAGAAATGGACGGGAGGCGGGCGGCATGAAGAAGCGGCGGCAGTGGACAACATACAGCAGGAGCGGGAAGCGCGTTGCGCCGCGAACGCGCACATCACGCGTGTCTCGCGGCAAGGAGATGGGAGTGCCGCGGCTTTGGGTGCAGCTCATCGTCTGCGGGGCGCTGTTTGTGGCGCTCATTGGCCTCAAGCTGCTGATGCCGGGGAACTTAAGCGCGCTGCGCGGGACGCTGGGGCAGTGGCTGGTGCGCGACGCGGACTTCATCTCGGCGTTTTCCGCGGTCGGGCGTGCGGCATCCGGCGAGCAGGACTGGGGCGATTCGCTGTCGGAGGCCTATGTCGCGGTGTTTGGCGGCGAGAGCAAGGCGCAGGAGGTCTCGGGCAATCTGATCGGCATGACGGTCTCGGAGCAGGACGTCTCCGACCTCACGAGCGCGCGGGAGCTGCCCGCACTCGCCGTGGGCGAGCAGCGCATTTTAGGCTTTTCGTACACGACGCCGCTGTCCGGCACGGTGACATCGCCGTTCGGCTGGCGCGACGATCCGAACGGCGCGGGCGAGTGCTTCCATTACGGCATGGACATCGCGGGCGAGGAGGGGGCCTCCGTCGCCTGCTTTGCCGACGGCACCGTCGGCACGGTGGGGGAGAGCACCATTCTCGGAAACTATGTGACAGTCAACCACGAGAGCGGGATTTCAACGCTCTACGCCCATTGCAGCGCCATCACCGCGAGCGCGGGACAAAGCGTCAGAAAGGGTGATGCGATTGCCAAAGTCGGCGCGACCGGCAACGCCACGGGCGCGCACCTACACTTTGAAGTGCACGATGGGGAAGAGAAGTATCTGAACCCCGTTTACTATGTGGTTCCCTGAACGCGGGCTCCACGTTTCGTGGAGCTTCTGGCTGCTCATTCTGCTCGCGGCCATCGTGAGCCCGCTGACGATCGTGCTCTCGATTTTGCTGGCCGCCGCGCTGCACGAGTGCGGGCATCTTCTGGCGCTGCGGGCATTCCACGTGCCCATCGAGGGGCTGCGTCTCAGCGCGTTTGGCGCGGTGCTGCACGCGCGCGGAGCGCAAAGGCTCTCTTACGGGCGTGAGCTTGTCGTCACGCTCGCGGGCTGCGGCATGAACCTCGTCTGCGGCGTTCTGACGGCGTGGTTCTCGCTGCACTATGTGTGGGTGGAGGGCTTCGTCTTCGCTGGCGCGCACATTCTGCTCTGCGCGTTCAACCTGCTGCCCATCCCGCCGCTCGACGGCTCGCACGCGCTGAATCTTGCGGTCTCGGCGTTGTTTGGCCCGCTCGTGGGCGACGCGGTCGCGGCGCTTGCGGGCGTTCTCTGTTCACTCGCGCTGCTGGGCGGGGTAGTGTATCTCTATGTGCAGACGCGCAGCGGCGCGCTCGTTATTTTTGCCGCACTGGCACTGCTTTTAAGCGCGCTCAAAGAACTGAGACTTGCGCGTCGCGCAATAAAAGTGTAGAATAGCCGAAAATGGATGTTTGTGCCCATTTTCGGCTTTTTATTTTTGCTTACTTCAGAGGAGAACTTTTGTGGATAAGAGATTGGAACGCATTTTGCCCCGCGTGCAGAAGCCCGCACGCTATGTCGGCGGGGAATTCAATGCCATAATGAAGGATAAAAGCAAGGTCGACACGCGCGTCGCCTTCTGCTTTCCCGATACCTATGAGATCGGTATGTCGAACCTCGGTATGCGCATTCTCTACGGTGTGATGAACAACATTGAGGGGGTGTGGTGCGAGCGCTGCTTCGCCCCCTGGGGCGACATGGAGCAGGAGATGCGAAATGCGAACATCCCGCTCTACGCGCTCGAATCGTTTGACCCGATCAAGGATTTTGACATCATCGCCTTTTCCGTCGGCTATGAAATGGCGTTTCCTGCGATGGTCGATATGCTCGACCTTGCGGGCGTTCCGCTGCACGCGAGCGAGCGTACGGCGCTCACGCCGCTCGTTGTTGCGGGCGGCACGGCGATGTACAACTGCGAGCCGATCGCCGACTTTATCGATCTTGCCTTCATCGGCGAAGGTGAGGAGATGGACGTCGAGCTTATCGAGCTGCACCGTCAGGCGCGGCGAGAGGGCTGGAGCAAGCACGAGTTTCTCGTGTGCGCCGCGCAGATCCCGGGCGTCTATGTGCCGAGCCTTTACGACGTTGTCTACAACGACGACGGCACGGTCAAGTCCATCACGGCAAACGAGGGTGCGCCCAAGGTCGTCCTAAAGCGCATCATGCGGGACATGGACAAGGCCTACTATCCGACCAAGACCATCGTCCCCTCGACCGAGATCGTGCAGGATCGCGTTTCGCTCGAACTGTTCCGCGGCTGCATTCGCGGCTGCCGCTTCTGTCAGGCGGGTTATGTCTACCGCCCGGTGCGCAACCGCTCGGAGGAGCTGCTGCGCGGCTATGCCATTGAGGCGGTCGAGGATTCGGGCTATCAGGATATGACGCTCTCGTCGCTCTCGACGTCCGACTATCCGCACCTTGTCGAGCTGTGCGACGACTTAGAGGACTTCTGTGCCCAGCGGCATGTGACGCTCGCGCTGCCGTCGCTGCGCGCGGACAACTTCTCCATGGCGCTGATGGAGCGGCTGCAAAAGGGCAGAAAGACCGGCCTCACGTTTGCACCCGAGGCGGGCACGCAGAGACTGCGCGACGCCATCAACAAAAATCTCACGGAGGAAGATCTGCTCGAATCCTGCCGCCGCGCGTTTGCGGGCGGATACAGCGCGGTCAAGCTCTACTTCATGCTCGGCCTTCCGACCGAGACGGACGAGGACGTGCTCGGCATTGCCGACATCGCGGCCCATGTCATGCACGCCTGGCGCGAGAGCGCCGTCAACAAGAGCCGCGGCGTGCGCATCACGGTGTCGACCTCGTGGTTCGTGCCCAAGCCGCACACGGCCTTCCAGTGGGAGCCGCAGATCCCCATTGAGGAGTACGAGCGCCGCGTCAAGCTCCTGCGCGAGGCGATGAACACCAAGTCCGTCACGTACAACTGGCACCCCTCGCCCACGAGCTTTATGGAGGCGGTCATCTCCTGCGGCGACCGCCGGCTCGGCAAGGTCATCGAGACCGCGTGGCGCAAGGGCGAAACGCTCAGCGCGTGGGAGGACTATTTTGATCTGAACCGCTGGATGGAGGCCTTTGAGGAGTGCGGCCTTGACCCGCACTTTTACGCCAACCGCCGCCGCAGCGAGGATGAAATTCTGCCGTGGAGCATGATCTCCTGCGGCGTTGCACCGGGGTATTTGAAGCGCGAGCACGCGCTGAGCTATGAGGGCGTGACGACGCCGGATTGCCGCACGCACTGCAACGCCTGCGGCGCAAACTGCCTGGTGGGAGGGAAATGCGATGTCTAAATTGCGGCTGGTTTTTGTCAAGGAGCATCAGGCTTCCTACATTTCGCATCTTGACGTGATGCGCACGTTCCAGCGCGTGTTCCCGCGCGCGGGCCTTTCTATCAAACACTCCAACGGCTTCCACCCGCACCCGATTCTGTCCATCGTGCTGCCGCTGCCCGTGGGGCAGTCGAGCGACTGCGAGATCCTCGACTTTGAAAGCGTGGAGGACAGCACGGGCGAGGGCGTGGCCGAGGCGCTGAACACCGGTATGCCTGCAGGCCTTCGCGTGCTGGACTGCTATTGCGTGACGCGCCCCGTGCGCGAGATGGTCAACCTGCGCGCACAGCTCGAAATGGAATACGACAACGGCGTGCCCGAGGGTGCGTGCGAGCGCATCCGCGAGTTTTTTACGCAGGAGGAGATCTTTGTCGAAAAGCGCACGAAGCACAAGGGCATGACCGAGCTCAACATTGCGCCGCTCATCCGCTCGCTCACGCTGACGGAGGGGGAGGGCGTGATCCTCGCCGATGCGGTCGTTGCCGCGCAGGATCCCGGACTCAACCCCGCGCTCATCGGCGCGGCCGTCGCGCGGCACCTGCCGGAGATCGCGCCGGACTTTGTCCGCGTGCGCAGAAAAGAAGTTTACGACACGGAAATGAACGTTTTCCGCTGATTTCTGCCGTGTTTTTGCAAATAATGCTTGCATTCCCGTTGGGGATGTGATATGCTACCATAGCTTGAAAAGGGCGGTCCTCTGCCGTGCGCGGGTGAAAGAGTCCCGACAGCGCCGAAGAAAAGCGGTCAAGAACGCCTATAAATAGGAGGAAAATATCCATGGATCTCATCAAAGAGCTCGAATCCCAGCAGCTGAAAAAGGAAATGCCCGTCATCAACGTCGGCGATACCGTCCGCGTTCATGTCAAGATCAAGGAAGGCTCCCGCGAGCGTATCCAGGTCTTCGAGGGCATCGTCATCGCGAAGAAGCACGGCGGTCTTGAGGAGACCTTCACCGTTCGTCGTCTTGCCTACGGCGTCGGCGTCGAGAAGGTGTTCCCCATCCACTCCCCCCTCATCGAGAAGGTCGAGACCGTGCGCAGCGGTTATGTTCGCCGCGCCAAGCTGTATTACCTGCGCGGCCGCGTCGGTAAGGCTGCCAAGATCCGCGAGAAGCTGTAAGGCAGATTCTTTGAGAACAAAAAAGCATGGCGTTTTGGCGTGTGCCGATAAGACAGTAATTTGAGAAAACTACAAAATCGGCATCTGCTAAGCAGGATTGGACAACAAAACAGGCGGCACTCAGCTTCGGTTGGGTGTCGCCTGTTTTTGTACATCTGAGGGTTGAAAATTGCTTGTTTTCCCCTCTGTGCGGCTTTGTTCAAAAGTGAGCATATCTGGCTTCATTTATTCACATAGATTAAGTTTGAAACATGAAAAAGGCCACATTTCAACATATTGATTATACGGATCAGAGAATCACTTTACGATGAAGCCATTATATATAGCAACATAAATTTTTGCTTGAATAAGCATCACTATTTTACATGCAGGAAAAGTGACCCAAACGGAGCGAATAAACCGATTATACTAATTCTCTGAAATATGCCACATTATCTTGAAAAAGCAGAAGAAAATGAGTATAATATTATGTGTACACACTATTCAGGGATACCCAATTAGAGCTATGGAGGAAAAATGAAGTTATCATCCTTTTTTCACTTCGCTGCTTTTGGCGTACAGACGATTCTGCTTAGAAAGAAATCACCAATCCTTGGAACTGTAATCGTAACAGACAAATGCAATTTGCATTGCAAGCACTGTTCCGTCAACAATATTACAGCAATCGTCCATCCATATGAACAGATCTGGCAAGAAATGCAGCGGCTATATGACATGGGAGTTCGCATTTTGTTCTTCTGCGGTGGCGAAACATTTCTTTGGAAAGATGGCGAACGCACTCTCAGAGATTTGGTTATAGAAGCAAAGAACATGGGTTTTCTCATCGTCAACGTAGTTACGAACGGAACGTTTCCCATTGATCTCCCAGAAGCAGATTTGATTCTTTTGAGCTTGGACGGAGATAAGCAGCGCCATAATGAAGTTCGTGGTGACACCTACGACACTATCATGAAGAACATCAGCAATGCTACCGCAGACAATATCTGTTTCTATATGGCAATCAATCAAATCAACAAAGATCATGTACGAGATGTCTGTCTAACGGCTCGTGACACTAAAAATGTCCGTGCAGTATCATTCAATTTCCATACACCATATCCTGACACAAAAAAATTGGCTCTGACTAAAGAGGAAAAAGCCAAGTGCTGTGATACGATAACTCAAATGATGAAAGAAGGCGCACCTGTATTCAACCTAAAAAGTGCGTTTCCATATCTTATTGAAAATCGTTTTCCTACGCCTTGCCATCAGTGCGTAGTGATGGAAAACGGAAAGTTGTCTACTTGCGGGCGCTGTATAGATGTTCCTGGCCTTTGCGACCAATGCGGATACTTTTTTGTTGCTGAATATACGCTTCTGTTCAGAGGCAATCCAAAAATAATCATTGAGATGCTTCATACATATTTGAAGTATATTTAGGAGTAATATGAGCTTCATTACAGGTTTAACGAGAATGTGGCTTACACGGACAGCGAAGCCATTTACGTTCAAAAATGGATATGACCATACATTGCCGTATGCAGAATGTGAAAACCTTGGGCTGTATGTTCATATCCCTTTTTGCAAAAGTATCTGCAACTTTTGCCCTTATTGCAAAGTGCGGTATTCTGCTGAATTGTGTGATAGGTACATAGATTCTTTGATTCAAGAAATACACATTGTGGGCAGTCAACATGCGGAGCATAGAAAAGCAACCAGCCTATACTTCGGTGGTGGGACACCTGCACTCGCAGCCAACCGTATAAAAGAAATCGTTAATGCATTGAGTGAGCACTTTATTATCACAGAGGGGATCGGACTGGAACTTCATCCCGATAATGTGAATGTGGAAACGCTGCAAATGTTGAAAGATGCAGGTGTAACAAAAATCAGCATCGGCATTCAATCATTCTGCGATAAGTATCAGAAGATTCTTGGCAGAAAGAAAATTGATACCGCAGAAATGATGTCTGCGTTGTCTGCCGTTTCTTTTGAAACTGTTTCCATGGACTTTATCTTTGCGCTGCCTGGACAAACCTACGATGATTTGAAGTCGGATATTGATGCCGCTTTTTTATTGGGGGCAAATCACGTTGCCATATACCCATTCATTGATTTCACTTTTACAGAAAGTCCCGTTACTGCAATGCCTAAAAAAGATAAACGAGAGTTGCTGGATGCCATTACTCAATACTGTTTAGGAAAAGGATACTCTCGAAATTCTATCTGGACTTTCTCAAGTGGAACGGATGCAAACTACTCATCCATGACCAGAGATAATTTCCTCGGATTCGGTTGCTCTGCTACGAGTCTATTCAAAGAGCAATTCAAAATCAATACTTTTGATGTAGATTCCTACTGTGAAAGAATTCGTTCCGGGAACCTCGCCACATCATTGACAATTCGCTTTACCAAGCGGCAACGGATGGTTTATTGGCTATTTTGGACAGCATACAGCACAAGAGTAACTGCCGAAGATTTTGAAAAATTCTTTGGTGTGTCATTGAAAAAATGTATGGATTCGAGCTTTGGGTTGCCAAACAATTAGGGCTTTTCAAGGAACACAACGGCACTTATGAAATGACGCTAAAAGGTGCCTTCTACTATCATTACTATGAGAATTTTTACACGCTATCTTATATCGACAAGATGTGGGGTATCATGCGAAAAGAAGCATTTCCCGAACAGATTGAACTGTAAAAGAACGGAGATCGCTCAATGCCAGAAAACAGGAATCGCAAGCGACCGATACAGGTCAAATTCTTCGTAGACGAAAGAGAACTCGGCTTGATAAAGACGAGGATGGCGCAGCTTGGTATAGAGAATATGAGCGCTTACCTTCGTAAAATGGCGATCGACGGATATGCAGCAAAACCGGATTTGCCTGAACGCCGTGAACCCAAAAATCCATGACTCACTTTCCGAAGATAGATTGATGTTCAGCTCCGCGGGAGCGTAGCCGATTTCTCTGAAATCGTTCAGGGGTTTGGGGCATTTCCCCAACAAGATTGCACGGGTGCATAAACACGAGCATTGCTTGCCAGAATGGTAAGCTCCGGTGTGGGTACTCACCGGATTTGCTTGCTATTCTGCAAGGAAATCCCGGTCGTACCACGCCGGTTTTCGCAAGTGTAGCTACACTTGCTGTGCTTGCTATTCTCCGTTTCCCATGATAGCAAGCGCCATTTTCCAAATGGAAATCGGCGGCAACCGCTGCCTTGTCTGCCAAAAAGCGAAACGGACGGGCGCTGTCAATGGCGGCGCAGCCGTTCATCTTGACCATTGACGGCGTTCGTCCGTTTTGCTACTCCGACTGAATTTTTACATAAAATGAACTGAAGTGAAGGAGGCTTGACGAAGTGAATCCGAAAGAGAAGGATGATGAGATCATCGAACTGACTGACGAAGAACTGGACGAGATTTTTGCCGACGATGATTTTGATAACGGCGAGGAGGACGGTGAAATCCGCTCGTTTTATTTCTCCAATCCAGACCCTTATGCCAAGGTCGAGCCTCGTCCCGATGATGCCCCCAAGCGAGAGTTTTCTTTCGATGAAAAGGGCAACATCGTGGTGAAGAATCCGTCCGCCTTTTGGCTGCCCGACGTCAAAATCGTGGAGGAACACGGCGGCACGGAATACACCGTAACTGGCAGCTATGAGGGAACGGAAACCCTCGACAAGAAGCTCAGACGCATTATGGAGCAGAACGCTGCCGATGATAAAAACGGTATCACGGAGGACGCCGATGAGTAACGACGTTTCTCTTGATATAAACCAAGAATCCAATCCTGTTCAGGCAGTTGCCCCACCAAAGGAGGACAACAATATGTTAAGGGCAACCGACAAAATCACAGCGCTTTATTGCAGACTGTCCGTGGAGGACACCAAAGAAAAAGGCGGCAAGGATGACCCATCGAACTCCATTCAGCATCAGCAGATCATGTTAATGGAGTATGCAAAATCTCAGCACTTTCCGAACCCGACGTTCTTTATTGATGACGGGTACAGCGGCGTGGATTTTTCTAATCGCCCCGGCTTTCAGAAGATGCTCGCGGAAATTGAAGCCGGTCATGTGGAAGTGGTGATTACGAAAGATCTCAGTAGGCTTGGTCGTAATTCCTCGCTGACAGGGCTTTATATCAACTACACATTTCCTCAGTACGGCGTGCGGTATATTGCCATCAACGACCACTTCGACACTATTGACCCCAACAGCACCGACAGCGACATGGCAGGTATCAAGAACTGGTTCAATGAGTGGTATTCCAAGGATACCAGCCGCAAAATCCGTGCCGTCAACAAGGCGAAGGGGGAGCGTGGAGAGCGCTTGACTACCAACGTTCCCTACGGCTACAAGCGTGACTCTGACGATCCTAAGAAGTGGGTGATTGATGAGGAAGCGGCGCAGATTGTGAAGCGGATCTTCGCACTCTGTATGGAGGGAAAAGGACCGAGCCAGATCGCAGCCCTGCTGGAAAAGGAGAAGGTGCTGAACCCCACCGCCTACAAACAGCGGGAGGGCAGAAAAACACCGCATCAGACCCCGGAGAACGAGTATCGCTGGCACGAAAGCACTGTTGCTTATATCCTCGAATACATGGAGTACACAGGCTGCACGGTCAATTTCAAGACCTACACCAACTCCATCTGGGATAAGAAGCAGCGGGAAAATCCAATGGAGAATCGCAAGATTTTCTATAACACCCACCCGGCAATCATCTCTCTGGAAGTCTTTGATAAGGTGCAGGAGATCAGGCAGCAGCGGCACCGCAGAACAGCGACGGGGAAGAGCAATATGTTCTCCAGCTTGGTATTCTGCAACGACTGTAAGCAGAAGCTCTACTACTCCACCACCAGCTATTTTGAAAAGCGGCAGGACTTCTTCATCTGCTCCACCCATCGTGTCAATAAGGACAAGTGCAGCGGACATTATATCCGTGCCGTTGTGCTGGAACAGATCGTCTGGAAGCATATTCAGGAGGTCATATCGGTAGTCACTCGCTATGAGGCTTATTTCCGTTCCGAAATGGAGCAAAAGCTCCGTATGCAGAGCGAAGAATCGCTGCGACTGTATCGAAAACGGCTGGCACAGGCTGAGAAGCGAATCGGAGAACTTGACCGCCTTTTCATCCGCATTTACGAGGACAATGCAGCCGGACGCCTGGATGATGAACGCTTTGCGATGATGAGCAAGAACTATACCGAGGAACAAAAAGACCTCAAAGCCGAGGTCAAAGGTCTGCAACAGCAAATTCATGAACAGGAACAGCAGGCAGAGAATATAGAGCAGTTCGTTCAGCGGGTAAAGAGGAACAGCACCCTCACGGAACTGACCCCCTATGCCCTCAGAGAGCTTGTCAAGGCGGTCTATGTAGATGCCCCGGACAAATCCAGCGGCAAGCGCAGACAGAAGGTACATATTGAGTACGACCTTGTGGGCTACATTCCCGTGGATGAGCTGCTAAAAGCGGAACAGGCATGACCGAGATCATGCCTGTTCCAAGAAATTTGATTTTACTGTCTTACCAGCAGGGGGCCTTCCGCCATGCTTTTTTTGTTGCCTTTTTCAAAAAGCGTGCTACAATAATACATTAGAAAATCAGGCGCATTTTGCCGCAGAGGGAGACTGTTAGTCCGCCGCTGCGCGGCGCTGGGTTCAGGAGACCGAAATGGACGAATTTGATCAGAAAATGGAGATCAGCGAGCAGCCGCAGGAGGAGATCGTGGAAAAGATCCCCGGACGCGACGTGTATGAGACGGTCTCGTCTCTCGTCTCGGCGCTGCTGGTCGTTGTGCTGGTGTTTACGTTCCTTGTGCGCTTGATGGGCGTTTCCGGCCCGTCGATGATCCCGACGCTTCAGGACGGCGACCGGCTTCTCGTCGTCAATTCGCTGCTCTGCGGCGACTATGAAGTCGGCGACATCGTTATCGCGCGCAAGGAGACCTTTGACTCGAAGCCCATCGTCAAGCGCGTCATCGCCACCGCGGGACAGACCGTGGACATCGACTTTAACTTGGGTCAGGTCTATGTGGACGGCGAGCTTCTGGACGAGGACTACATCAACGACTACACCTATCGCGAAGAGGGCACCGTGTTCCCGCTTACCGTGCCGGAGGGCGAAGTCTTCCTTATGGGCGACAACCGCAACCATTCGAACGACAGCCGCGATTCCTCGCTCGGCACGGTGGACACGCGCCTTCTGATCGGCAAGGCGGTGTTCCTCGTCTTCCCGGGACGCGACTATCTGACCGAGCAGCGCGAGTTTGGCCGCATCGGCCTTTTGCAGTAAAGGGGGACGAGCAAATGCAGTTGGATTCTCTGAGCTGGTTCCCGGGGCACATGACCAAGACCCGCCGCATGATCACGGCGGAGCTCGGCAACGTGGACGCCGTGTGCGAAATTCTGGACGCGCGCATCCCGATGAGCAGCCGCAACCCCGATGTGGACGAACTGACGGCGGGCAAGCCCCGTTTGATCGTTTTGAACCGCGTCGATCAGGCCGACCCTGAGATGACGAAAAAGTGGGCGGCGTATTTCCGCTCGCTCGGCTGCGCCGTCATCGAAACGGACGCGAAGCAGGGCGGGGGCGTGAAGCAGTTTTCTTCCGCTGTGCGCACGCTGCTGCGCGATAAGATCGCCTCTTACGAAGCCAAGGGCCAGATCGGCCGCGTGCTGCGCGTGATGGTGCTCGGCATTCCGAACGTTGGCAAGTCGACCTTCATCAACAAGGTCTCCGGCCGCAAGAGCGCCAAAGCGGAGGACCGCCCGGGCGTGACGCGCACGAAGCAGTGGGTGCCGGTCGACAAGACGCTCGAGCTCCTTGATACGCCAGGCATCCTGTGGCCGAAATTTGAGGACAGCAGCGTCGGCGTGCGTTTAGCCTTCACCGGCGCGATCCGCGACGAGGTCGTCGACATCGAAGAGCTCGCCATGCGCCTGATGGATTACCTCGGCAAAAATTATCCCAAGGCCATCGAGGAGCGCTACAAGCTCACCGTTTCGGAAGAGGACGACGGCTATGCACTGCTCGAAAAGGCGGGGCGCAAGCGCGGCTTTCTGATCTCCGGCGGCGAGGTCGACACCGAGCGCATGAGCCGTATCCTGCTCGACGAGTTCCGCGGCGGCAAGCTCGGCCGCTTTACGCTCGAATTCCCGCCGGAGGGCGAGCGCACATGAGCGTCAACCTACACTACGAGGACAAAGCCCGCGCCGCGGGCTTTTCATCCGTCTGCGGCGTGGACGAGGCGGGCGCGGGGCCGCTGATGGGCCCTGTGTACGCCGCTGCGGTCATCCTGCCGGAGGGCTGTGAGATCGAGGGGCTGAATGACTCCAAGAAGATGACGGAGAAAAAGCGCGAGGCGCTGTTTCCCGTCATCTGTGAAAAAGCCGTCGCCTACGCCATCGCGTCCGTCGACGCAAGCGAGATCGATGCGACGGATATTCTCAGCGCGCGCATGAAGGCGATGCAGCTTGCCATCGACGCGCTGGAGGTTCCGGCGGACTACGCGCTCATCGACGGCAACCGCGACCATGGTGCATCGGCGAAGATCACCACGCCGCACGAGACCATCGTCGGCGGGGATGGCGCGAGCTTATCCATCGCCGCGGCGAGCGTGCTGGCAAAGGTCAGCCGTGACCGCTACGTGGTCGAAGTGCTCGACCCGATGTATCCCGAGTATCAGTTCGCCAGGCACAAGGGCTACGGCACAAAGCTCCACTACCAGATGCTCGATCAGTACGGCCCGAGCCCCGTGCACCGCATGACGTTCCTCAAAAAGTGGGAGGCGCGGCGATGAGCACGAAGCAGGACGGCGACTGGGGCGAGGCGCTGGTCGAAAAGTATCTGAGCGAGCGCGGCTGCCGCATCGTGGAACGAGAGTGGCGCTGCCGCTTCGGCGAGATCGACCTCATCGCCGAGAAGGACGGCGTGCTGCTGTTCGTCGAGGTGAAGCTGCGCACCAATTTGCAGTACGGTGCGCCGCGCGAGTACGTCACGGTGAAAAAGCAGGAAAAGCTGCGTGCCGCGGCGCTATTGTACTTGAGCGAGCGCGAGCTGGATGTGCCCGCCCGCTTTGACGTGGCGGAGGTCTACACCGATGTGCGCCGCAGCGCGGGCAACACGCGCATCGCCTACATCGAAAACGCATTTTGATCTGACTTTGGAAGGGAGGCACGCGATGGCATTATACGCGATCGCCGACCTGCACTTATCGCTCGGCACGAACAAGCCCATGGACGTGTTCGGCCCCAAGTGGGCAAACTATGTCGAGCGCATTCAGGAGAATTTCTCGAAGCTCAACGATGACGACGTCATCGTCATCGCGGGGGATATCTCGTGGGGGATGTCGCTCGAGCAGTCGCTGCCGGATTTTCAGTTTATTGACGCGCTGCCGGGGAGGAAGATCCTCTTAAAGGGCAACCACGACTACTGGTGGGGCACGGCGTCGAAGATGAAAAAGTTTTTTGCCGAGCACGACATCACAACGCTCGATATCCTCTACAACAACGCCTTTTTCTACGGAGGCCACGCCATCTGCGGCACGCGCGGCTGGTTTTATGAAGAGGATGCCGCGGGCACGCACACGGGCAAGATGCTCGCACGCGAGGCGCTGCGGCTTGAAGCGTCGCTCAAGGCGGCGGAGGGGAAGCCCATCTACTGCTTTCTGCACTATCCGCCCATCTATCAGGGCTACAAGTGTCCCGAGATGCTCGAGCTTCTCGACAAATACGAGGTCGAGCGCTGCTATTACGGGCATCTGCACGGCTACACGCACCGCCGCGCGTTCGAGGGGATGCGCGAAAAAACCGAATATGCGCTGATCGCGGCGGATTATGTCGCCTTTCAGCCTGTAAAAATTTGCAATTAAGACATAAATTGATGCAAAAAAGGGTGGAAATTTTGAGGAAGCTATGGTATAATTCCACTTTGCAAAAGCATCATTATCTGATGTTAAACGGAGGAAAAAGAAATCATGACTGTCAAAAATGTTGAAAAGCTGGAAAAGAGCAGAGTCGCGGTGACCGTCGAGGTCGGCGCGGAGGAATTTGAAGCCGCCGTTGCCAAGGCCTACGCCAAGGCCCGCGGCAAGCTCAGCATTCCCGGCTTCCGCCCCGGCAAGGCCCCCCGCAAGATGATCGAAAAGCTCTACGGCGCGGGCGTTTTCTACAGCGATGCCGTTGACATCGCCCTGCCCGAGGCATATACGCAGGCCATCGGCCAGAGCGGCCTCGATGTTGTCGGCTATCCCGAGATCGAGATCGTGGACGACAAGATCGACGAGAACGGCTTCACCTTCAAGGCGACCGTTGCCGTGTATCCCGAGGTCAAGCTCGGCGAATACAAGGGCCTGACGGCTGAGAAGGAAGAGGTCAAGGTCAGCGCCGACGATGTCAAGGAGCGCCTGAACGAGATGGCCGAGCGCAACGCCCGCCTCGTCTCCGTCGACCGCAAGGCCAAGAAGGGCGACATCGCCGTCATCGACTTCGAGGGCTTCGACAACGGCGAAGCGTTCGAGGGCGGTAAGGGCGAGAATTACGAGCTCGAGCTCGGCTCCGGCAGCTTCGTCCCCGGCTTTGAGGATCAGGTCATCGGCATGAAGGCCGGTGAGGAGAAGGATCTCGACATCACCTTCCCCGAGGATTATCACAAGGACCTCGCCGGCAAGAAGGTCGTCTTCCACGTCAAGGCCAAGGAGATCAAGTGCAAGGAGCTTCCCAAGCTTGATGACGACTTTGCCAAGGACGTGTCCGAGTACGACACGCTCAAGGAGCTCAAGGACAGCATCAAGCGCGAGATCACCGAGCAGCGCGAGCAGTCCGCCAAGTATGCCGTCGAGAACGAGCTGATGGAGAAGGTCGCCGCGAACATCGAGTGCGACATCCCCGATGCGCTCATCGATGAGCAGTGCGCCCGCTTCCTCGAGGAGTTCAAGCAGCGCTTACAGTCTCAGGGCATCCCCTATGACCAGTACTGCAAGATGACCAACATGGATGAAGCCAAGTTCCTGGAGGAGGGCAAGGAGCCCGCGACCCGTCAGGTGCGCATGGACCTCGCCGTGAACGCCATCATCAAGGAAGAGAAGCTCGAGGCCACCGACGAGGAGGTCGAAAAGCAGTACAACGACCTTGCTGAGAAGTACAGCATGGACGTCAACGAGCTCAAGAAGTATCTTGACGCCATGTCCGTCCGCACGCAGATCATCCGCGACAAGGCCATCAGCGTCGTCGTGGACAGCGCGAAGATCGAAAAGAAGAAGGCTCCCAAGAAGGAAGCCGAGGGCGAAGCCGCTGAAGGCGAGGAAAAGCCCGCCAAGAAGACCGCTGCTAAAAAGACTGCCAAGAAGGAAGAAGAAAAGGCTGAATAATCGGCAAAGCGGCCATAATAGATAGAAACGACGATCAACCACAAATGCCTGCCATTTGTGGTTGATTGTGTACATACCAATTTTTTGAACAGGGTATGAACAAGGAGGTTACCAAGATGAGTTTAGTCCCTTACGTCATTGAACAGACCAACCGCGGTGAGCGCTCTTACGACATTTTCTCCCGCCTGCTGGAAGATCGTATCATCTTCCTCGGCGAAGAGGTCAACGATGCGACCGCGAGCCTGATCGTTTCGCAGCTTTTATTCCTCGAGGCCAAGGACCCCGACAAGGACATCCAGCTCTATATCAACTCCCCCGGCGGCAGTGTGACGGCCGGCATGGCGATCTACGACACGATGCAGTATATCAAGTGCGACGTGTCCACCATCTGCGTCGGCCTCGCCGCCAGCATGGGCGCGTTCCTGCTCTCGTCCGGCGCCAAGGGCAAGCGCATTGCGCTGCCGAACGCGGAGATTATGATCCACCAGCCCTCCGCCGGTACGCAGGGCAAGGTCACGGATATGGAGAGCGACGTGGAGCACTTCCTGCGCATCAAGCAGCGCTTGAATAAGATCCTGGCCGAGAACACCGGCAAGACGCCCGAACAGGTCAAGCTCGACTCCGAGCGCGACCACTGGATGACGGCCGACGAAGCGCAGGCCTACGGCCTTGTGGACAAGGTCATTTACAAGAGATAAGGACAGTTTGACTTATGAGTGAAGATAGGAAAAAAGAGCTTCGCTGCTCGTTCTGCGGCAAGAGCGAGCACGAAGTGCACCGCATGATCCAGGGCCCCGGCGTGCGCATCTGCGATGAGTGCGTGCAGCTGTGCATGGACGTGCTGGAAGACGGCTACGAGCCGCATGACGAGCTGGAGGCACCGGATTCCATTCCCACGCCGCGCGAGATCCACGAGGTGCTCGACCAGTATATCATCGGGCAGGAGGCGGCGAAAGTTGCGCTGTCCGTGTCCGTTTACAACCACTATAAGCGCATTTTCTTCGGTGGCGGCGACGAAGTGGAGCTGCAAAAGAGCAACATCCTGCTCCTCGGCCCCACCGGCAGCGGCAAGACGCTCTTTGCCCAGACGCTCGCCCGCATTCTGAAGGTGCCGTTCGCCATCGCGGACGCGACGACCCTCACCGAGGCGGGCTACGTCGGCGACGATGTGGAAAACATTCTGCTCCGCTTGCTTCAGGCGGCGGATTACGACGTGGAGCTCGCCGAGCGCGGAATCATCTATGTCGACGAGATCGACAAGATCGCCCGCAAGAGCGAGAACACCTCCATCACGCGCGACGTCTCCGGCGAGGGCGTGCAGCAGGCATTGCTGAAAATCGTCGAGGGCACGGTTGCCAACGTCCCGCCGCAGGGCGGCCGCAAGCACCCGCATCAGGAGTTCATCCAGATCGACACGCACAACATCCTCTTCATCTGCGGCGGCGCGTTCGAGGGCATTGAGAAGATCATCGAGAGCCGTCTCGACCGCAAGTCGATGGGCTTCGGCGCAGAACTCAAGAGCAAGAACGACGTGGATGAAAGCAAGATTTTACGCGAGGTGCAGCCGCACGATATCCTCAAATTCGGCATCATTCCCGAACTGGTTGGCCGACTTCCGGTTATCACGGCGCTCGACGCGCTCACACGCGAGGATCTCGTCAAGATCCTGACGCAGCCGAAAAACGCGCTCGTCAAGCAGTATCAGAAGCTTTTCTCCTACGATGGCGCTGAGCTTACGTTTGAGCCCAAGGCGCTCGAAGCGATCGCCGACAAGGCCATCGAGCGCAAGATCGGCGCGCGCGGCCTGCGCGCGGTAATGGAGGGTCTGCTGATGAACGTGATGTACGACATCCCGTCCGACCGCACGATCGACCGCGTGACCATCACGCCGGGCTGCGTGGAGGGGACGGAACAGCCGAAAATTTCCCACCGCACAGAGAAAGAAGGGGAGGCGCCGCAGCCGTCGCTGCCGGCAGACTCCGCTTCATAAGGAGAAACCCCATGGAACCTGTAACAAAAAATCTTCCGGTCATCGCCATGCGCGGGCTCAATGTGTTCCCTCGCATGAACACGAGCTTTGATCTTGAGCGCCCAATCTCGGTGCGCGCGCTTGAGCGCGCCATGGAAAACGGGGAGGAGATCTTCCTCGTCACGCAGAAGGAGATCGGCGTGGAACAGCCGGAGGAAAAAGACCTGTATGAGATCGGTACGGTTGCGCGTGTGACGCAGATTTTGCGCGTGTCCGACCGTGTGCTGCGCGTGATGATGGAGGGCGCGTGCCGCGCCCGCCTCAAGCGGCTGTGGCAGCGCGAGCCGTTTTTGCAGGCGCAGGTCGAGCTCATCGACGAGCCGGCCACCTCGTGCCATAGCAAGCGGACGGAGGCGATGCTGCGCCAGACCTACGCCAGCGTGACGGAATACGCCGAGCTCGCGCAGAAATTGCCGGACGATGTTTACGCCGCCATTTTATCGACGAACGATCCCGGCTATCTCGCTGACTTTATCGCCCAGCAGCTCAACCTGCGCTATCAGGACAAACAGGATATCCTCGACGAGCTGCGCCCGCTGCCGAGATTGCAGCGCATGAACGAGATCCTGCGCCGCGAGATCGAAGTTACCGCCATGGAGCAGGACATTGAAAGCAAGGTCCGCTCCCGCGTCGGAAAAATTCAGAAGGATTTTGTCCTGCGCGAGCAGATCAAGGTCTTACAGAACGAGATCGGTGAGGGCGGGGAGGACGAAGAACTCGACGAGTACCGCGAGAAGATCAGCAAGGCGCACCTGAGCGAAGAAGTGGAGCGCAAGCTGCTGAAAGATGTGGACAAGCTCGCCAAGCAGCCGTTCGGCAGCGCCGAGGCGAGTGTGCTGCGCAACTATCTCGACACCTGCATGGAAATGCCCTGGGGCGAGGAGACGAAGGAGCGCGCCAGCGTGGACGCCGCGCGCAAGATTCTTGACCGCGACCACTACGGCTTGCAGAAGGTCAAGGAGCGCATTCTGGAGTTCATCGCCGTGCGCCAGCTCAACCCCGAGGCGAAGGGGCAGATTTTATGTCTCGTCGGCCCTCCGGGCGTCGGCAAGACGTCGATCGCGCTGTCGGTCGCCAAGGCGATGAACCGCAAGGTCGCGCGACTGTCGCTCGGCGGCGTGCGCGACGAGGCGGATATCCGCGGCCACCGCAAGACCTACATCGGCGCGATGCCCGGCCGCATCATCGAGGCTATCTCCCGCAGCGGCTCGATGAATCCGCTGCTCGTGCTCGACGAGGTCGACAAGATGGGAAGCGACGGGCGCGGCGACCCCGCGAGCGCACTTCTCGAAGTGCTCGACAGCGAGCAGAACTACGCCTTCCGCGACCACTATCTTGAAATTCCCGTCGATCTGAGCCGCGTGATGTTCATCATGACGGCCAACACGCTCGACACCATTCCGCGCCCGCTGCTCGACCGCATGGAGATCATTGAAATCCCCAGCTACACGGACGAGGAGAAGGTGCAGATCGCGCAGCGCCACCTTCTGCCCAAGGAGCGTCAGGCCCACGGGCTGACGGCTTCGAGCCTGCGCGTGGAAGAGAGCGCCATCCGCGCGGCCATCGCGCTCTACACGCGCGAGAGCGGCGTGCGCTCGCTGGAGCGTCAGCTCGGCAAAATCTGCCGCAAGGCGGCAATGCAGCTTGCCACAAGCGATGTAAAGCGAGTCACCGTGACAGAGAAGAACATCAAGGACTTCCTCGGTGCGCCGCGTGCTGCACAGGAGAAGATTCCCGAAAAGGACCTTGTCGGCGTGGTGAACGGCCTTGCGTGGACCGAGGTGGGCGGCGAAATTCTGCCCGTCGAGGTCGGCGTGATGGATGGCAGCGGCAAGGTCGAGCTCACGGGCAACCTGGGCGACGTGATGCAGGAGAGCTGCCGCGCGGCGCTCTCGTGCCTGCGCCAGCGGGCGCAGGAGCTCGGCATCGCGCCGGACTTCTACAAGACGAAGGACATCCATATCCACTTCCCTGAGGGGGCCATCCCCAAGGACGGACCCAGCGCCGGTATCGCCATCGCGACAGCGGTGCTCTCCGCGCTGACGGGGCAGGCGGTACACCGCGATGTCGCCATGACGGGCGAGATCACGCTGCGCGGCCGTGTGCTCGCCATCGGGGGCTTGCGCGAAAAGACAATGGGCGCGCTGCGCGCGGGCGTACATACGGTCATTCTCCCGAAGGAGAATGAAAAGGACCTCGACGAGATCGACCCGCTGGTGCGCGAAAAGCTGCGTTTTGTACCGGTCGAGACGGTGGACGCCGTCTTTGCCGAGGCGCTGGTGCTGCCCGAAAAATGCACCGCTGCCGCGCACGAGAGCTATCTTCCTCCCGTGCAGGAGAGCGCGCGCAGCGCGCTGCGTGCGGGCGAAATGAGCTGAAAGGAAACGAAAACCATGGCGATCAACTTCAACAAGGTCGAATTCATCCTCTCGGCGGCGTCGGAAAAGCAGTTCGTGCGCGACGGGATGCCGCAGCTCGCGTTTGCGGGGCGGTCGAACGTCGGCAAATCGTCCGTCATCAACCGGCTCGTCAACCGCAAGAACTTTGCCCGCGTGGGCGCGTCCCCGGGCAAGACCTCGCAGATCAACTACTTTAAGATCGACGGCAAGCTCTACCTCGTCGACCTGCCGGGCTATGGCTACGCCAAGGTCTCCAAGCCGAGCGCGACCGCTGGGGCAAGCTCATGGAGGACTACTTCCAGAGTGCGGGACTTATTCACCTCGGCGTGCAGATCGTTGACGCGCGGCACAAGCCGACGGCGGACGACGTGACGATGCACGACTACTTCGTGCAGACGGGCTGTCCCGTCGTGATCGTGGCAAACAAGCTCGACAAGCTCAAAGCGCGCGAGATCGAGCCGAATCTTGCCCAAATTCGCGAGACGCTGAGTTTGCGCGACGATGAGCTCGTCATTCCGTTCTCTGCCGAAAAGGGCACGGGCAAGGAGCAGCTGATTGCGGCGATCCTCGACCATTTGAACGACTGAAAAGGAATAATGCTTCAAAGAAAAGCCTCTGTATGGTTTGACCATACAGAGGCTTTTTATCGTATTTCCCGGGGAATCAGCGGCGCAGCGTCAAAAGCGCGGTGCAGTGGGAGAAGGATTCAAACGTCAGCGCAGGGAAGTGAGGGCGGAGCTCGTCGTAGACGAAGTAAATTTCATCCTCGTCCCATTCACTGCCCGCCGCGTTTCGGCACACTTCGAGCTCGTCACGGGTGCGGAAGGCGACGTCGCCGATGAAAAGACAGCCGTCCTGCTTCAAAAGCGGTAGGAGTGCGCGCAGAAAGTCAATTTTCTGCGCGTCCGTCAGATGGTGGAGCGAGTAGGTCGCGATGATGGCATCGTACTGCCGCGCGCAAAGCTCGGGCACAAGGCCTTTGGAAAAATCGCCCTGATAGAGCTGCGCGTCCGGCATTTTTGCCTGCGCCAGTTCGATCATGCGCGCGGAAAAATCCTGTCCATAGATGCGGCAGCCCTGCTCATAGAGCCGCGAGGTCAGTATGCCCGTGCCGAAGCCAATGTCCAGCACATCACGCCCGCTCTGCGCGAGCACGCGCTGATAGAGCGCGTTCATCATGGCACGGTAGCCCGCAAAGGGGTAGCGGTCGTTCTCGTCGGAGAGGCCGACGCTCTTGTCATAGCCGTCGGCCCAGAGGTCGAAGCCGGTGTTGTTCAGCATGTCAGTCCTCCTTTTCGTTCAGCGGGGGAAGTCCCAGCTCATAGAACGCCACGGCGCTCGCTGCGGCGACATTGAGCGAGTCGACGCCGTGGTACATCGGGATCCTGACCGTGTAGTCGCAGCTCGCGATGGTCGAGGACGCGAGCCCGTCACCCTCCGTGCCCATGACGATGGCAAGCTTTTCTTCGGCGGCAAGGCGCGGATCGTCGAGCCGTACGGAGTCGTTGCGCAGTGCCATCGCGACGGTGCGGAAGCCGAGATCGCGCAGCAGCTGCGTCCAGTCGCCGCTTTCGGGCAGGTAGGTCCACGGGATGAGGAACACATTTCCCATGCTGACGCGCGAGGCGCGGCGATAGAGCGGATCGCTGCCCGCGGTCGTGAGCAGCACGGCGTCCATGCCGAGCGCTGCGGCGGAGCGGAAGATCGCGCCGATGTTCGTCGGGTTCATCACGTTTTCGAGCACGACGACGCGCCGCGCATCGCGGCAGACGTCCTCGACGCTTTGGAGCTTCGGCCGCCGCATGGCGCAGAGCATGCCGCGCGTCAGGTGAAAGCCGGTGAGCTGTGTCAGCACGGATTCATCAGCGGTGTAAACCGGAATATCTTGACAGCAGCGGGCGAGAATTTCGCGCCCCTTGCCCTGCGTATGCTGCCGCTCCATCAGAAACGACACCGGCTCACAGCCCGCATCAAGCGCACGGCCGATGACGAGCGGACTTTCCGCGACGAAGAGCGCGTTGTCGGGGTCCGCGCGATTGAGCAGTTGGTTTTCGGTCAGGCGCGCGTAGACGTCGAGCGCGGGATCGGAAAAATCGTGGATTTCGATGATGTTTGCCATAGGTCTTCCTTTTTAAGATTCTAAGATGTTCAGCAGTGCGGCGACGTCCGGCAGAACGAACGTCGGCTGCGGGTCAGCGGTGGGGAGGTCTTCTTCCTTCGTCTCGCCAGAGAGGACGAGCAGCGTGTCGATGCCCGCGTTCGCGCCGCTGGCGATATCCGTGTAGATGCGGTCGCCCACGAGCAGTGTTTCCTGCGCGGAAACGCCCGCCTCGAGCATTGCGAGCTGCGGCATCAGCGGTTCGGGCTTGCCGATGACGATGGGGCGGCGGGAGGTCGCGCGCCAGAGCATTTCGCACACGCTCCCGCAGTCGGGCACGAAGCCGTAGGCCGTGGGGCAGACCCAGTCGGGATTGGTCGCAAGGTAGGGGATGCCGTGTCCGAGCAGGATGCAGGCGTCCTCCAGCTTTTGAAATGTCAGCTCGGTGTCGAAGCCCATCAGGAGCGCGTTCGCGTCCTCACGCCGTTCTGCGGCGGTAAAGCCAGCCGCGCGGAGCTGTGATTTCATCGACTCCGTACCGCAGACGTAATAGCGTCGGTCTTCTCCGCCGTGCTCGCGGAGATAGTGAATCAGCGCGTCGACCGAGGTGAGAAAATCGGCCGCCTCCGTCGCGACGCCGAGGCGCGTGAGCTTTTTGACGTAGGCCGCTACGCTGCGCGAGGAGTTGTTTGTCAGAAAGCGGTACTGCCCGCCGCGTGCGCGGATGGCAGAGAGCAGCTCGCGGACGCCGGAAAAGAGCCGGTCGCCCAAGTACAGCGTGCCGTCGAGGTCGAAGAGAAAGAGCTTTTTGCGCTGAAGAAGATTATGGTCAACCATCGGTCACGCTTTCTTTTTGCCGTCGATCGCGATGAAGAAGAATGAGCTCACCGCCAGAAGATAGGGGTAGAAGAGGTTCGGGATGATGTCGAACGCTGAGATGGCGTAGCCCAGCTCGTGCGCCGCGGAGATCGCGACGAGCATCTGCGCGCCGTAGGGGATGATGCCCTGAAAGATGCAGGAGAACGTGTCGAGGATCGACGCGGCCTTGCGCGGCGTGATGCCGTATTCCTCGCTCATTTCCTTGGCGATGGGGTTCGCCATAACGATGGCGACGGTGTTGTTCGCGGTGGCAATGTCCATCGCGCCGACGAGCAGCCCCATGCCGATCTGGCCGCCGCGCTTGCCGCGGAACGCCTTTCTGATCCAGCCCAGCAGCGCCTCAAAGCCGCCGTACTCACGGATCAGCGCGCAGATGGCGGAGACCAAGATGGCGACCATCGACGTTTCAAACATCCCGGCCGCGCCGCTGCCCATGTTTTCGAGCAGGGCCTTGACCGCGAGGATGCCGGTCTGCCCCGTCGCGCCGGTTGCCAGCGCGATGACCGCGCCGGAGACGATGCCGATGAGCAGCACGACAAAGACATTGATGCCGATGATGCCGCCGATGAGCACCAGCACATAGGGGATGATCTGGATGAGGTTGTAGGGCGGAATCTCCGCGGGTGTCACGTCGGCGTGGAGCGTCAGCACGAGGATGAGTGCGAGCGACGCGAGCGCGGCGGGGAAGGCGATGTGGAAATTCTCGCGGAATTTATCCTTCATCGCGCAGCCCTGGCCGTTGCAGGCGGCGATGGTGGTGTCGGAAATGAAGCTCAGGTTGTCGCCGAACATCGCACCGCCCATGACGGACGCGATGCACAGCGGCAGGGAGTAACCGCTGGCTGCGGCGATGGGGATGGCAATGGGCGTGATGAGCGTGATGGTGCCGACGCTCGTGCCCATTGCGGTGGAGACAAAGCAGCTGACGACGAACAGCACCGCCACGGCAAACCTGGACGGGATGATCGAGAGCATGAAGTACGCAACGCTCTCCGCGCTCGAGCGGCCCACCACGCCGACGAACATACCGGCGGCTAAGAAGATGAGCAGCATCGTGATGATGTTCTTATCGCCCACACCATGGCCCATCAGCGTGAGCTTTTCGTCGAACGACAGCGCACAGTTCTGGCAGCAGGCCACAAGCAGCGCGATGAGGAAGATGACGACGATGGGGATGGAATAAAATCCCATCGGGATTTTGAGCACATACTCAAAGAGCAGGCCGAGGCCCAGATACAGGACAAGGAACACTAAGATCGGCAGCAGCGCCGCGGGATTGGCTTTTTTTGACATGGGATGACACTCTCTTTCTCCAAACATAAAAAAAGCTCCTGCGCGGAGCTTTTTGTGCGATATGAATTATTATAAGGAGGGAATAGATGCTTGTCAAGTAAGACTTAACTAAATTTGAGCGCAAAAGGGCTTGACAGAAATGCTCTAATCTGTTAGTGTACAAATATACTCTAACGGATTAGAGAGGGAACAAGATGGAAACGCCGAAAATTTTTGAGAGCGAATACCGCTTTTGCCAAATTCTGTGGGCACACGAGCCGGTCAAGAGCCGTGAATTGGTCGCGCTCTGCGCCGAGCACCTGGGCTGGAAACCGACGACGACTTACACGGTCATCAAACGGCTCTCTGAGCGCGGGGTGCTGAAAAACGAGAATACTGTCGTCACGTCGCTCATCTCACAGGACGAGGCGCAGACCGCCGAGATCGACGAGCTGCTCGACAAGCGCTTCGACGGCTCGCTGCCCGCGTTCGTCGCCGCGTTTACAAAGTCGAGCCACGTGAGCGACAAAGAGCTTGACGAGGTGCAGAAAATGATCGACCTTTATCGAAAGGAGGATCATCATGGATGACGTCTTTTTGAAGCTCGTGAACCTCAGCATCAGCGCAAGCTGGCTCATTCTGGCGGTGCTCGTGCTGCGGGTTGTCCTCAAAAAAGCGCCGAAGTGGGTCATGCCGCTTCTCTGGGGTGTGGTCGCACTGCGGCTTGTCTGCCTATTTTCGATTGAAAGCGCGCTCTCGCTCATCCCGAGCGCCGAGACCATCCCGAGCGAGATCGTGACCGAAACGCGCGAGCCGGTGCTCTACGAGCAGGCGACGCTTGATATCGTCACGAATCCGACGCTGCCTTCGGCGGCGGAGGTCCCCGTCGGCGTGAGCCGCCAGCAGGCGCAGGTGGACTTCAACATCTATAGCGTCCTCTGGCTCGCCGGCATGGCGGCGCTGCTCGTCCACGCGCTCGTGAGCGCGGGAAAGCTGAAAAGAAAGCTCGCAACGGCAATTTTGCTGCGAGATAACATCTACGAGAGCGAATTTGTCGATTCGCCGTTCGTCTTCGGCGTGGTGAAGCCGAACATTTATCTTCCCATGCACATGGACGAGGGGACGGCGGCGTATGTCATCGCGCACGAGCGCGCGCACCTCGCCCGCCGCGACCACTGGTGGAAGGTGCTCGGCTACCTCGTGCTCGCGCTGCACTGGTTCAATCCGCTGGTGTGGGTCGCCTACATCCTCTTCTGCCGCGACATCGAGCTCGCGTGCGATGAAAAAGTCGTCAAGGGGCTGGACGGCGCGGCACGCGCAGACTATTCGCAGGCGCTATTGTCCTGCGCCGCGCCGAAAAGAGCCGTCGCGGCCTGCCCGCTGGCATTCGGCGAGGGGAACATCAAAACGCGCGTGAAAAGCGCGCTGCACTACAAAAAGCCCGCGTTTTGGGTCGCCGCCGCGGCGGTGCTCGCGGTCGTGATCGTGGCCGTGTGCTTTTTGACGAATCCGAGGTCGGAGCGCGGCAGCCTTGTCTGGGCGCAGAAGCTGAATGCGGCGGACGTTGCGTCAATCGAGCTCTACGTTCCGGCGGAAGGGGAGGCGCGGCAGTATAAAAAACTCGATACGGAAGAAATGGCACAGGCAGTCGAACTGATCAACAGCAGCCGCGGCACATATATCGAAAAACCGGAGACGGTTTACGCCGGCTTGCCGGTGTGGTTCCTTCTCACGATGGACGACGGCACGGTGCATGCTGTCGGCAGCGTAGTGGGCCATTATCTGATCATCGACGGCGATACTTTTGATGCGGACGTCGAGAATCAGGCGGAATGGGAAAACTATGTGCTAAAGGGCGATTCGGCAAGTCCGATCGACATGGCAGACCGGCTGTCGTATGCACTCTATGGGATGACAACGGGGTGTATACGCTCGGCGAGGCCGTTTTCGAGGATTCCGTCTGGGAAACCAGCTATGAGGAGACCTTTGCCAATACGAAGTCCACGCCCGAGCTGTGGCTTTCCTCCGCACTTGGCACGGACATGACCGGTATTCTGTACGGTACAGTGACGGCGGCGAGAGGATACAGCTACCGCTTTTCGGAGTGGGAGGAGATCGACCTGACCGTGAGCAACTTCGACTGGCTGTTCCGCAGCGCGAGCGGCGAAGACTGGAATGGCACGAGCGCTGCGAAGCTGCGCCGAGAAAATGTGCGCGCCTGGCGCGGCACGAGAACGGCTGAGGACGACAATGCGACGGCCCCGCTTGAGAGATATCTCCGCTGGGATGAGCTTGCGGCGATGGACCAGTGGCTCTTATTACAGCAGAAGGACGGCAGCCTTTACCTTGTGATGGGCTATCGCAGCGGGGGACTTCCCTACAGCGGGGCGCATCCCTACCGCTGGATCGTCCGCCTGAACGGCGGCGCGACCGAGCTGACCCGCGCTGACCTGAACGGCGACGGGATCGAGGAAGTGATCTCCTATACCGGCACTTCCACGCAGGAGCCGTACCGGCTGCGGGTGAGCGATCAGAGCGGCGAAGAGCTCTGGAGCGCGGAGCTGGGGCTGGCGCACGCGGGCTGGAGCAGCTATTTCCTCTATCGCGACAGCGTCAAGACGGCGCTGCTGTGCTACGAGCCGACGATGTATCAGGGCGAGGCGTCGTATTCCTATAGGCTCTTTCTGCTCAGCAGAAGCGAGACGACCACGCTGGCGGAGAATTCGGTGAGCTTCAGCGTAAATTCCGATTCCGCCGACTCATGGCCCGCCGAGGCGCGGAAATTCGCGGACGAGGTCAACAGGCTTTTAGACAAGAGCGAGCTGCTGTTCTCCACGCTGAACGGCGAGCTGCACTGTTACGGCGACGGCACGGTCATCCGCTGCACAGATCCGTCGGAGAGCGACGGCAGCAGGACGCTGATGTCCGCCGACCTCGACAATGACGGCAGAGCGGAGCGGATTGTATGCAAGAACACGTTCGGTGTCTATGAGCTGTGCATCATCGATGACAACGGCGAGGAAATGATGCGCGAGCGCATGTCGGAGGGTGACGTGTACCTCCTTTGCCGTGAAAACGGGCGCGACATGCTACTGCTGTATCACTTGATCGAGGGCAAATATCAGGGCAGAAGCAGCTATTACGGCTATTACTATGGACTTTACACCTATGACGGCGGCAGCTGTCACGTTGTGGAAAATGCCAACGCGGGCATTTATCTGAATCCGACCGATGGCCAGAACGGCGAGTGGGGCAAAGCGGAGGAAGCGTTCGCCGCGCGCGTCAATGCGCTGATAGCCCAGAGCGAATTCCTTGTCGCTTGGCAGGATGGCGAGCTCATTTTGACGAGCGAGGTGTATCGCTGGTACTGCGTATCGCCGAGAAAGCTCACGGCGACGCTGGACAGCACGACGGTCAGTTTCGGCAAAAAGAGCTGGGACTTTGCCGGGCAATACCCGTCGCTCAGCGGCTTTGAGGGCAGCGAGACGGTGGGCAACTACCTTGTGGTGACGGGACATCTGGGGAAGAAAAACGACCTCTATGTGGTGTTTAACGCCATAGACGGCACGCTGCTTAAGACCTTCCCCGGCAACAACCTTATCTGGCAAGGAGATGACCTTTTCACCGCGGTCTACTCCTACTGGTCCGACATCTACGCGCTCAACGGGACGAAGCTCGCCGCGCTCGATCTTGCGAGCGGCGAGGGGATCAGCGGCCTCGCCTTTGCGCCCGACGGCGTGTCGATCATTGCGACGGTCTCCGGCAAGAGCGGCGAGCGTAAGGTGACGGTCACGCGCGAGGGCAGCGCGCAGCAGACCTCGCTCACCGACTGGACGGAGGGCGACGGCGCGGAGCGCACGTACTTCGCCCCTGTCGGGATCGAGGGGAACGAGACATTTCTGGCGACGGTCGGCGTGAGCTACCGGCTGGAACAGCAGTCGGACGGCACATCCCGCATCGCGGAGATCACAGGCGCGCAGGGACTCACGCTGCCGCGCTATCGCCGCGGCTGGGTCAGCGTGGACGAAAAGGCCGACGTGCTGGACGCCGTGATCGCGGACGACGGCAAGAGCGCCGACGTGGCGGTGCAGTATTACGCGAGCCTTGGGTCGGGGTATCAGACGTACACGGCGATGGTTCATATTGTCGCACCGTAGGGGGTGCGAGGGGATTCCCTGCGGCCGCGCAGGGAGTGCGAATAAAGGGGGCCATTCTCTCACGTGAGAGAATGGCCCCCTTGAACCCCAAAGAGAACGCAAGGGGCTCGGCCCCTTGACCCCGTACATTGGCAGTTTTTATCTTGAATGACTGCACGCGCTGCGCAGTGTAAGTGCGGTGTACATGGCTTCGCCATGAATCTCTGCGATTCGTGACAGGTCGCAACCGCGCCTTACTATCGTGAGGCGCGAGTGACGTTTGCTCGGCGGCAGACTGCCTGCGAAATGCGGCTTTGCTGCGCTCGCCGCATTGATGGGTGCCTCGGTAGACGGAAATTAGGCTGCACTTCTACAAGATGGGCAGAGCGGCACCCGCAAGGGGTGTGCCGCATCCGTAAGGCGGCAGAGCCGCCAACGGCTGCGCAACAGCGGATAGTAGGAGCAGAGGCAAGTCGTATAGCAACTCTAAACGCGGCAACGCCGCGCGCAGGCATTTCCATTCCGGAGGCAAGAGACTTGCGCAAGCCTGAGACTGCCAATCTAAGCCTTTCTCTTGGGGTTCCAAAGGGGGATATTCTCTTTTGTGAAAGAGAATATCCCCCTTTGACTGCGTGCCGCAGAGACTGCGGCATTCCTCCGTGAACCACGGAATTGTTACTGAAATGATCAGTGAATATTCAAAACGCCGTCTTCGTTTTGGAAGAGGACAAAATAATCCTGCACGCGCTCGAACGGTGCGTTGTAGAGGAGGGGCCTGTTGACGTTGAAGTCCTGATAATCGCGCGCGGTCTTCACGGGGTACTGGAAGCGGCCGTTCTGGTGGACATAATAGAATAGTCCCTCGAATTTGGTGAACTCGTCGATGTTGTTGGAGAGGGCGCAGGCGACGTAGCCGCGCTGGTTCGTGCCATCGTTCGGGAAAGAGACGTCGGCGCAGTAGAGCTGCCGGAAGCAGTTCTCGTACCAGCTGCTAAGGTTGACCTGATCGGTGCCAGGATCGATGTAGGGGGCGGTGTAGGTCGCGCCGTCCGGACCGTCATAGAGCACCTGACCGGAGAACTCTTTGGCAAACCAGCGGCTGTTGTCGTGGTTAGGCTCGAACGCAAGGCTCTCTGTGCCGTAAAAGCGCACGCCATCGTCCCAGCGAAAATGACAGGCGACGAACAGCCGGTCAAAGGGCCGTTGGACGGCAACGATGGTCAGGTGGAAGGTGTCATTCGTCTGCGGCTTATTGGAGTAGTTGATATAAGCGCTGCCTGTGCACCCTTTGATGACCACGCGCTCGGCGCGGAGGCAGGTGAGAAGGTCCTCGTCGGAGAGGTCGTTGAGCTCGGATTCGGGATAGCCGAGGGCGAGGAGCCTTTCATGGGCTTCGATCACCTGTGCGTCGGTGCTGGCCTCTTTGGGCGTCCAGTCCATGCGGTAGGAGCCGAAAAACAGGAAGCCGCAGGCAATGACGACAGCGAGGACGGTGAGCAGCGAGCCGACGAGCTTGGGGTTCGAGAAGCGCTCCTTGACCGGCTTGATGGCGCAGCCCTGCGCGGCCATCGACTTCGAGAGCTTTTTGAGGCGGACGACCAGGTAGAAATACCAGACGACGTAAGCGCCGAGCAGCAGGGGGAGCGAGGCAAACAATGCCGCCGCGACATAGAGCAGAATGTACCAGAGCAGCAGCGCGCCCGCGGCGGGAGCGGCAGGCGGCGTTATGCCTGCGTCGCGCTGCATATCGAGCAGGCCTTGCCAAAGGCAGAAGAGCAGCACGAGCTGCACGGCGGCGGCAACGACGGTGAAAAATGCCGCCAGGCCGGTGTCCGCACGGTAGATCACGGCATCCTGCCCAAGCTCAACAAAAAGGAGCAGCATGTGCAGGCAGGCGCAGACATAGCCCGCGCGCAGGAAGCCGTTGACCCGCCGCAGGGCGCGGAAGCCGACGAGCAGGCAGAATGTGCCGACCAGCGGCAGCAGCACGTCGAGGTTCCAGAAATTCAGCGTCACGCCGGTGACGGCGAGGCCGCCGGCGATCAAGCCCATCGCGCGGCAGAAGGGCGAATCGCTCACATCGGGTGTCTCTACTTCGGGCGCGGAGAGCGCGTCGGCCATCTCCTGCGCGGGCGTGAGGGCCTCGGCCGGTTCCTCCTGTGCGGGAGGATCGGCGGGCGGTTCGGGCGGGGGAGTTTGCGGCAGATCAGGAAAGACTTGGTCGGTCATGCGAATTCCTCCTTGGTGCTATGTGAACAGAAATCATAAGATCGAGACAACGAGCCGCCAGACAGGCTCGGCCAGATAATAGCCGAGGACAGCGGAAGCCAGATTGGCGGTGATCGCATAGGCCGCGGCGCGGCCCTTGCTGTGGCCGGTGAGAAAGCCGCAGCCGGCGTAGAGATACAGCTCGACGAGCAAAATGATGAGTTCCGCCGGAAGCAGGAAGAAAAAGAAATACCAAGCGCTCACGCCGCTGTGTGCGGTGACATATACAGATGCAACGGCTAAAAAGCCCTGTGTCAGAACGTTGACAAGTAAAAATGCTTCCCAGTTTTTCTTCCACGAATAGCGGAACAGAAGCAGCAGCGCGCCCTCGATGAGAAGCGTCGGCACGAGTGTCGCAAGAAATTGCAGCAAGTAGCCGGGGATGGTTGAGGGAACGGAAACGGTGACTGCCGACGTATCGTCCGACCAGTTGACCGTGACGGACGATTGCAGAACGCGGCGATTGAGTATATCGGAGACCCAGACCTTGCCGGATTCGGTGACGAGGATGATGCGGTAGGTGCTCGGCACACCGACGTAGCCGAACCGGTGCAGTGCATTGCCAGAGGCGTCCGTTCCTCTGGAAAAGAGCTGGCTGAAGATCGGTGCGCCGAAGGTCCCCTGCGCCGTGCAGGCGTGCCATCCGGCGGGAATATTGTCGAGCAGCAGGGCGAGGAGATCTTCGTTGAGCGGGACGGTGGTCTCGCTGCCGTCACTGTTCGTGATGACGGTGCTCTGTTTCAAGCGGCTGTTGCCCTCGCTCGCGTCCCAGTTGCCCTCGGCGAGCAGGTCGAGGTAGTAGGGTTCCTGCGGCGCGTCTTTGACGCGCACGATGAGTAGGGGCTTTGGCCCGCTGTCGGCAAAGGCGAAGGTTGTGAGCGCAAGAGATGCGAGGAGCGCGCAAACAAGCGTGCGAAGAGATTTTCGTTTCATCCAAATTTCCTCCTTTTGTGTGTGGGGTGTTCCATCTTCCAACCATATAGACGCAAAAGATAACAAAAAAGTTCACGCTTTTACAAATTTTATCATAAAATATTGCGCTGCGGGAAAAAGTTCTGGCGGGGCGTTGTACTTTTTTCATATTCTGCTACAATGGGGGAGAGAAAGAAGCGCATTGGGGGAACGGGTATGAAATGGTATGCGATCGGCAAGACGCTGACGCCACTGGACCGCGCGCCGGAGAGCGGCGCGGCGGTGGTGCTGCTGAATTCGGACGAGTTGGCGCACGAAACGGCGCTGCCGGGACTCGAAGCGGTGCTGCACCATACGCCGAGCGCGCGGGACGCGCACGTCTGCAAGGCGGAGGTGCGCTCCAACTGTCTGAGCGGAACGCTCGCACTGCCGCGCGGCCGCAGGGACGGCACGCGCCTTTGCTGCGGCTATCTCGTGACGAAGGACCGCGTGGTGCTGGTGGACGACGGAGAGATGGCCGAGCCTTATTTGAAACACATCGTCAAGGAAAAACGCCTGACAGAAAACAGCGTCGGACGATTTCTCTACGACTTCTTCGAGCTGCTGATCGCCAGGGACCTGCACCGCCTCGAGGAGATCGAAGACCGCGCGACGGCGCTGGAAGAACGCGTGCTTGCGGGCGAGCTGGAGGAATTCAGCACCCCGATGAGCGAGCTGCGCAAGGAGACGATGGCCTGGTACCGCTACTACTCCCAGCTCGACGACGTGGCGTGCGAGCTGCGGGAAAATGAGAACGGCTACTTTTCGGATGAGGAGTGCGGACTGTTCCGATTATTTGAAGAGCGCGTCATCCGCCTGCGCGAGGAATCGCAGCTGCTGCGTGAATACTGCACGCAGATCCAGTCGCTGTTTCAGTCGGAGATCGACACGCGGCAAAACCGCATCATGCAGATCCTGACGATCGTGACGACGATCTTCCTGCCGCTGACGCTGCTCGTCGGGTGGTACGGCATGAACTTTGTCGGCATGCCGGAGCTGACGTGGAAGTACGGCTATCCCGCGATCATTCTTGTGAGCGTCGCCGTGGTGGTGCTGAGCCTGTGGGTGTGCAAAAAGAAAAAATTCTGGTAAGAAAAAGGAACGGCACGAGCCGTTCCTTTTTCTTTTGATAGGAGTCACTTTTTATCGAAGTAGTAGTCGCGGAAGTTGTGGTACTGCGCGGCGTAGTAGCGCAGCAGGCGATAGAGGCGCGAGAGCGGCAGATCGCCCTTGCAGAAGAGCGTGTGCGTGCCCTTGAACTGCTTGAGCTCGTCGGAGAGCTCCTGATCCTTGACATAGCGGCGCAGAATGCCGGTCGGCACGTTCTGCCAGAGGGCGACGGTGTGGTTGTAGACGCAGTCCTCGCGCTTGCCGTAGACGACATCGTCAGTCAGGAGTTTCATCATGTTCAGCCCCGCGGCGCGGCAGAAATAGCTGCTGCGGCCAAGGCGCGGGTTGATCTCAAAGAGCACGTAGCGGCCCGTGCGGGAATCGTACTTCATGTCGATGTTCGAAAAACCGACGTAGCCGAGCTTTTCGAGAAACTCCTGCATTTTGTCATACAACGCCTGATCGCCGCGCGAGATGATGGCGGCATAGTTGCCGACGGACTTGGGGTCGTAGTATTCGAGCACCGGCTGGCCGAGACACATCGCGCGCACATGGCCGTCAAGGTCTGAATAGCTGTTGAGCACGCGCATGGCGTCGTCGCCGCCGGGAATAAACTCCTGCAAGATGAGCTTGCCGCGGTAGTCCGACTGGTTCATGCTGCGGACCATCGTGAGGTACTGCTCGCGCGTGTCGAAGAAGAAGACCTTCTTCTGCCCCTCAAAGTGGCAGCGGAGATAGTCGAGCGCGTTGGAATTTTCGGGCTTGACGACGATGGGGAAGTCAAACGGCAGCCGCTCGGCGACGCTCTCACGCTCCTCGGGAGAGGCGACGACGGTCTTGGGGTAGTCCATGCCGTACTGCTCGCAGAGGGCGTAGAACTTGTCTTTCGTGTCGAAGGTCTCAAGAAGCTCTTCGGAGATGAAGCGGTTCGCGATCAAGCCCTCAAAGTGGTCGTAGTGGCGGCAGAGAAGGCTCGTATAATAGTCCGAGCAGGGGATGACGAGCAGCTTTTCATAGTCCTGTGCGCACTGCTTCAGCACGCCGAGCAGCGCGTCGGGGAAGACCTCCTCGCGTTCAAAATCCGGGATGATGCGGCAGAGAAACAGGTGCGAGCTGCGCGTGGGCACGAGCTGCTGCGTGCACAGCAGCAGCGGTGTGACGTGATAGGCCTCCTGGAAGAGACGCGCCGTGCCGTAGGCGTTTTCGTCGCTGCCGAGGATGATGGGCAAAAAGTCCTTTTTTGCCTTTTTGGCGCTGCTCGCCGGCGCGGCGGGATGGACCTTGTCGTATTCGGCGAGGTATTTGAGTGTGAGCTCGACGTCGCTCGGGTAGGGGACAAAGACGCTGCCGCGCTTCATCGTTGTCTCCTCGCCCTTGCCGGTCAGCAGGATGACGCGCGCGTCCTTGCCGTCCAGAATTGCGCGGCGGATGCACTCGGCGCGGTCCTCGAGCACAAGGTGCGGGCAGGCAACGTGCTTTTCAATGTCGGCGGCGATCTGCGCGAACGGCTCCTCGCCGGAGTCCTCCTCGGTGATGAAGACGAAGTCGCAGTTCTCTCCGCTCAGCTCGCCGAGGTCTTTCCTGCGCTGGAGCGCGTGGGAGCCGGGGCAGCCGAAGACGGAGATCATCTGGCGGCCGGGGTATTCGATCTTCGTTGAGCGGTAGAGCGCGTCAAAGCTCATGCGGTTGTGCGCATAGTCGACGATCACGGCGACCTTTTTGTCGCGGCTCTCGTAGATCTGCATGCGGCCCGCGGCGCGCGCCTTGCGAAGGCCCGAGCGCACATACTCCTCCGGCACGTCGAGCGCCATACAGATGGCCATGGCAGCGAGGGCGTTGGAGATGTTGAAAAGGCCGGGCATCGTGATGGAAAATTCACCGTTGTACTTGAGCGAGGAAACCGTGAAGTAGAGCCCGTCGCTGCGCTTTTCCACATGCTGGCAGGAGACAGTGTCGCTCTCATGCGAGCCGAACGTGATGAGGTTGCAGCGGTCCTTGGCGTATTCGATGACGCGGTCTGCATACTTGGCGTCGGTATTGACGCAGCCGAAGCGGCAGGAGTCGAAAATTTTGAGCTTGGAGTTGAAGTAATCCTCAAAGTCCGGGTGCTCGATGGGGCTGATGTGGTCGCTGCCGATGTTCAAAAACGCGGCGACGTCGTACGTGATGCCGCGCACGCGGCCGTATTTAAGCGCCTGCGACGAGGCCTCCATCACAAGATGTGAAATGCCGCTTTCATAGGCGTTTTCAAAGTGCTGGTAAAGCTCAAGCACCTCGGGCGTGGTGATGTGGGATTCCTCGGTGCTCTTGCCGTCGTAGTTGTCGATGGAGGAGAGAATGGCGCACTCGGGCATGGACTGCGCGCGCAGCCAGTCATTTAAAATGTAGCGTACGTAGTAGGCCGTGGTGCTCTTGCCCTTCGTGCCCGTGATGCCGACGCTTGTGAGCTTGTCCGTCACATGGTCATAAAAGAGCTGCCCGAGCACAACGAGGGAATAGCGAATGTCGCTGACGAGAATACAGGGCGCGTCCACGTTGTGCTTTTCCTCCGCCACGTAGGCGACGGCGCCGCGCGAGAGCGCGTCGCGCAGGTACTCTTCCTTGAAGTGTGCGCCCTTGCAGATGAAAAGCGCGTCCTCGCTCAGTGCGCGCGTATCGTAGGTGAGGCAGTGGATCTCACGCGCGGCGAGCTCGTCGCTCACGGTGCTTTCGACCAGAATGCCCACGTCGCGCAGCGCATCGACATATTCTCTCAGTGTGTGAACGGTATTCATAAATAGCTCCTTTGGGTCTTGCTTTTTCGGCAGGACGGGATAAAATATAGGCGATATCGCGTCGGATCGACACGATATTGGCAAGCAAACTCATTTCCGAAGGGGGAATCAACATGACTTATCAGCAAGTGCTGGAAAACGCAAGGACCTGCATCGGCCCTTACTGCAAGGCGTGCAATGACTGCAACGGCAAGGTCTGCCGCAACACGATGCCCGGCCCCGGCGCCAAGGGCGAGGGCACGGGCTTTATCCGCAACGCAGAAAAGTGGCGTGAGATCTGCGTCAACATGGACACCATCTGCGAAAATTCACAGGTGGACACCTCATTCACGCTCTTTGGCCGGACGTTTGAGATTCCGGCGTTCGCCGCGCCGGTGGGCGCGATGCGTCTTCACTACGGGGACAAATACGACGATCTTGCATACAATGATATCCTTGTGCGCGCGTGCGCAAACGCGGGCATCCTCGCTTTTACCGGCGACGGCACCGACCCGAAGGTGGTCGAGGGCGCGGCTGAGGCGCTCAAGGCGAACGGCGGCTGCGGCGTGCCGACCATCAAGCCGTGGGATATGGACACAATCCGCGAAAAATTCGCGCTCGTGCAGGAATCCGAGCCCTTCGCCATCGCGATGGACATCGACGCGGCGGGTCTGCCGTTTTTGCAGGGCTTGACGCCGCCGGCGGGCAGCAAGAGCGTCGAGGAGTTAAAGCAGATCGTCTCCTGGGCGCAGCGCCCGTTCATTCTGAAGGGCATCATGACCGCCCGCGGCGCGGAAAAGGCGCTGGAGGCGGGTGCGAGCGGCATTGTCGTGTCGAACCACGGCGGCCGTGTGCTCGACCACTGTCCCGCCACGGCGGAGGTGCTGCCGGAGATCGTTGATGCGGTCGGCGGCAAGATGACGATTTTGGTCGACGGTGGAATTCGCAGCGGCATGGACATCTTCAAGGCGCTCGCGCTCGGCGCGGACGCGGTGCTCATTGGCCGCCCGTTTGTTACCACCGTCTATGGCGGCGGGGAGGAGGGCGTGCAGCTCTACGTCCAGAAGCTCAAAGCCGAGCTTGCCGACACGATGCGCATGTGCGGCGCGCACTCGCTCGCGGACATTGATCGCAGCATGCTATATGGTTTTTGACTATATAATATATAGTATAGCACCGCGAAAAAAAGCTGACAAGTGAAAATCGGGAGAAGAGGACGGCGAGGCTAAGTCGTCCTCTTTTTTGCCGGCTGTATACTATATAAAATAAAATATAAAAAACGGGAACAAAACCGCTGCGACGAACGTCTGAGAAGATAGAGCGACCCTTCTGAACCACATTGATTTTGGAGGAAAGTGCAATGAAAAAGACAACGAGCCGTATTCTGCTCTCCGCGCTGACGGTGCTGGCGCTGCTCTCTCTTAGCGGCTGCGCGCAGGAAAAAGAGGAGAATACCAAGCAAAGCGACCCGCAGGCACGGGAGGCGATCCTGCAATGCTGCGAGACGATCTTCGGCAGCACGGAGGAAACAGGCACCTATCACATCCGCGTGACGGATGAGCGAGACGGCGGGCGCGTGGATGAATACGACTGCCCACGCGGCGTGAACAAGTGGGGAGAAGCGTTCTCGCTGACCGACGGGATATCGGAGGAAGAGACCTTTGCCGCGGCGACGGAAAAGGACTGGGAAGCCTGCCAGAACGGCCTTGCCGCAGAGTTTTCTTATGGGGATAAGACGATCAGCGTTGTGCCGCGCTCGGGAGACCGTTCCCCCGCCGAGGGTGAGAACTGGCATTATGAGTTTCCCTGCGGCGATACGCTGCGCCTGACAGACGGCACAGAGACGGTCTACGTGAAAAATGACAGCGGCTGGCTCGCTGAGCGGCTTTCCGCCTGCATGCAGGAGGCGGTGGAAGCAAAAATCTATGATTTGCAAGTGGACAGCGCGGAAATGGATGATGAAGCTGTTGCGAACGAGTTCTGCGCGCAGTTCGCCGCCAACCTGAACGCCACACCGTGCTGGTACTACAGAAAACCGGATGACGCCGCGGTACAGGAGCTCTCTTCGCGTGTGTTTGATGCGTATTACGGCGAAGAGGACCCGAATTTCTGCTTTGAATTTGGCGCGATGCTGCGCTTTGACGAGCCGGAGTCCTCGCGCCGCTACGGCTGGGAGGCCGGCAGCGGCATGATCGAACCGTCCGGCGAGGGCGAATATGGCGATTATTACAGATGGGTCGTAGGAGCGGATGCCTGTAAAAATGAAGAGGGCGACTGGTACATCGAAGGGACCTGGACAGGCGGCGGAGGCGTTCGACTGCCCTACATCGGGCGTGACTGGGATTCTGGGCAGCAGACCGCGACGACATCGCAGCTTGTGGAGTGCTGGCTTCTGTCGGCGGGCGAGTCGCACGAGTGGCGGCTCCCCAATATGATCTACGCCCGCCCGGGCGCCGAGCTGCGCGAGGCGCTTGCCAGTCTTGCACCCGAACAGGCGGCGGAACTGGAGACAGGTCTGCGCGCCGTATGGGACGATCCGCTGTATGCAGAGAGTTTTCCGGGCGGCTTTGACGCAAAGTGCAATGCAGACTGAAAAGCATCGGTGTACAAGGGGTACAAACAAGATTAAAAAGAAATGTTAGATTTGAAAGTAAGTAGAGTGGCAAAATCAAGAGTGTTCAGATTTTCCACTCTACTTGAACGTGGTCGCTGGTTGCGCTGATTGAAATAATCAGGCCGTCAGCGGCTTTTCTCTTGTCCTCAAAGTCAATGCTGTCCCAGTGGTCAAGGAAATAAGAAAGCTCCTGTTCCTTTTGGGGCGACATTGTTTCAACGGACAATTCTGCAATCGCCTTTGAAATAGTCTGGCGGCGAGTGTCCAGTTCTTCAATTTTTTTGTTGGCGTAGGCAAGCAGTGTCGCATTGGCTCCGGTCAGTGTATCAAGCAGTTTTTCAATTTCAGCCTCGACCTGTGCAAGCTCGATCTGATGGGCGGTCAGTTTCGGATTTACTTTTTCTTCCCTGTCATGCCGGACTTGAAAATTCTTAAATCTTTTCCGCATGGCATTGAAGATAAATTCTTCAAATTCAGTCTTTCGGATTTTCCCACATCCCGGACAGCCCTTATTTTCTGCCCGTTTTGTACAGCGGAAATATCCCGGACTGTTCGGAACATGGGTTGCTTTCAAAGCATATCCGCAACGCCCGCATTTGACTTTTCCGGCAAGCCATGTATTTTTGGGTTTGCGGCCTTGCTGAAAGGTCTTATTCATCATTAGCTTCTTCCGGCATTTCAGCCAAACATCAGACGGTATGAGTGCTTCGTGTGGGGCAATCACAAGTATCTGGTCCTTCAGGCACCTGTCCTTATCCTCCTTTACATCACGGCCCTGATAGAGATAACAGCCGTTGGTTCCGGCAAAATCGGAAGCGTCATTGACAATCGCCGCGCCCTGGCTCTTGAAAAACTCATATAGTTCCAAGTCGGCCTGTGCGTAAACAGGGTTCCGTAAAAGCTGGGAAAGGAAACTCCGAACCATTGACTTTTCGTAAATCTTGATACACTGTTCCTCAAAGTAGCGGGTAATGTCTCCGAAAGAGGTTTCCGGCTCGGCGTACATCTCAAACATCAGTCGTACATGGTCGGCGGCTACGGGGTCGGCAACCATCTTTTTTGTGCGGATACCTTCAACCACTGTCGGCTCCAACTGATAACCATATGGGGCCTGCCCGCTCATGTGAAAGCCTTTCAGGCACCGGGAATAGTAGGCGTCCGTCACGCGCTTCTGGATTGTCTCACGTTCAAGCTGTGCGAATACGATACAGATATTCAGCATGGCCCGGCCCATCGGGGTCGAGGTGTCGAATTTCTCCGTGGAGGAAACAAACTCCACATCGTACTCTTGAAACAGCTCCATCATGTTCGCAAAATCCAGAATGGAGCGGCTGATCCGGTCCAGCTTATAGACGATTACCCGCCGTACCCTGCCTTTTCGGATTTCTCCCAGCAGTTTTTGAAATTCCGGCCTGTCCGTGTTTTTCCCGGAATAGCCTTTATCCTTGAATACCTTACAGCTCCCGCCTTTCAGTTCGTACTTGCAAAAGTCAATCTGGCTTTCAATGCTGATACTGTCCTTTCGGTCTACTGACTGCCTTGCGTAAATACAATCTTCTCTGATAATGTCCATATTGGGCTCCTTTCCGTATGGAATGGAGCTACCAACCTTACAACTATATTATACCATTAGCAGCCCCGGACAACAATGTTGCGATTGATTAGCGAAACCTGTCCCCGTACTTGCTGAATATATCGTACAGGTTATTTTCGATTTCTCTTTTTCGCTTCTTCTTTTCCTCCGGGGAGAGTATCGGCGTCAGGTTTTCCAGCACAATGAGTTTGCCTTGAAAATAAACAGATTGCTTATCGCTTTGGTATGTAACAGCTTGAACCATTGAAAACCTCCCTTTTCCAGTATAGGTTAATGCCGACCAGTCTCCCTCTTGTCCGAATGGGGAAACATCAAAAAACGGCACCCCGGAAGGTGCCGCTCTTTGAGCTTTCCCCAGCTTCGGGCCAACATGGCCCGAGGTCAATAGTCCCCATGATAATATTTTTGCTCGGCCTCGTTGATGGTATGGAAGTCAAAGGCTTCGTGAAGCTGCCGTACCACACGGCGAATATCCTCATGGGAGAAGCCACAGTCATGCATTGCCATAATCACATAACCACGGCAGGCGTCGTTGCTCCACGCGTCCGGTTCCAATCCCGGAATGGACGGATAAGTTTTCTTCATAAGGTTCTCCTGTTCATAAAAGTATGGGGCCCCGCCGGAAAGGTCGCTCTATCATTAGACAGAATAGCGGCGGGGTCCCCACGGGTTAAAAGTGCTTTTCAGATAGACCGGACGGGCGGCTGGCGTTCCGCCCCATAGCATTTCAGCTCTCCCCATTCTGATGGCAAGGCGATCTCATTACCTGCGACGGCTCACGGTTCGCAACACCGCTGCACGCTCGGATTGTGACTAATCGCAAGTATCCGGGATTTTGTGTTTTATCCGGCTGACCTGCCAAGGCCCGCCTGCGGCATGGGCCTTATCGCTCCCTCTATCCTCTGACAATAGAGATCATGGCGGGCCTGTCACTGGACACAAGCACCCTTCGTATCCGGGTATCTTTTTATTCAGTTTTCAAGCTGAGTAAGGCTTGTCCGAACTTCGGACCAATGTGGCCCGAGGCTTTGACTGCCTCTCATATACCATTTCATTTTTTGGTCTAAATCGGTACGCCTTACAGAACTTTTTTCAAAATTTTTTCCAGGCTCCGCAGACCGCGCTCAATGGCGACCCGCACGACTTTCTCATGGACACCTTCTGCCCGGGCAATATCTTTTTTGGTCATGCCGAGAATGAAATGGGCGTAAATACGTTTCGCCTGTTTGTTCGGCAACCGGGAAATGGCGGCATGAAGTTCCTGCATAGTCACTTTGCGCTCATACAGCTCATGCGGAGAAAGTGCAACGAAAAGAGCCTCATGCTCAATACCGTCGTTCCGGTCAAGGGAGTAGTATGCCTTGTGCCGGTATGTACGCAGACGGTAAGCCGCTTCTTTGTGGTCGAACTCGGAAAACAGATCGGCCACTTCGTCAGTTACTTCAACAAAACAATCCTGTGTATAATGAGGGTAAATATCCCGCAGATTGATAACTTTCATAAATACCTCCGTTTCGGGTGTTCGGGTTGACGGGTAGCCGAAACGGAGGCGGTGGTGAGCGACACCGGGGTATGAACTCGGGCCAACATGACCCGAAGTAAACTCGGAAATATAAAAAAGCGCCCGGACAGCAGAAAGCTATTCGAGCGCAAAAACTCCAATATTCACTTACAGAATGACAATTTTCGCACCGGCTACCAGACGGGGCCTGTTCGTTGACTGGGCTTTTTTTGACGGTAGTGAAATATCGTCTGAATTTGTCGGCGGTCAATGTGCTTCATGGCGGTTCCCTCCTAAAGCCGCCGTGTCAGCGTGTAGTCGTCACTCCTTTGTCGAGGGCATAAGGAACGGCGGCCTTGATGTTACTCAAAACCGCCGCAGTACCCGGAAAATCCATTTTGGGCGCACAAAGCTGCCTGCCCTGCAACGGTTTTTTTCTTTCCCCGTCTTGCGGGGCAGGATCGCTTGGCTTATTCGGTTTTAGTTTTGCTCTTGTTCGGCTGCCTCTTTCAGCCGGTCAAAACTCTCATCGCTGATGATGTGTTCAATACGACAGGCATCGGCCTCCGCAGTTTTGGGGTCAACGCCTGCGGTGATAAGCTGCTCGGTAAAGAAGCAGTGACGCTCGTAGATTTTTTCGGCAACCTCGCGGCCCACATCGGTCAGATGGAGAAAGTGATCTTCGTCCATCGTAAGAAAGCCGCCGTCCCGCAAGGTAGCCACTGCATGGCACACGCTGGGCTTTGTGACCTCCATGTGCCGGGCTACATCTACGGAGCGCACCATACCGAGTTTCTTTTGGAGAACAAGGATGGTTTCCAGGTAGTCCTCCCCGGACGCATGAAGTTTCATTATTACCTCCAATCAGGCAGAAATTTTTTGTTCGGCGTTCCACATAGCCGCATACTTTCCGCCCTTAGCCAGCAATTCATCGTGAGTACCGGCTTCAGCAATCTTTCCGTCAGATACCACAAGGATTTGATCTGCATTTTTGACGATGGAAAGGGTATGAGCAATCATTACCACAGTCTTTTTCTCTTTCAGTAGATTGGCGATGGCCTGCTTTACTGCCAGCTCGTTCTCGATGTCAAGGGACGCCGTTGCTTCATCCAAAAGCAGGATCGGGCTGTTTTTCAGGATAGCGCGGGCGATGGAAATTCGCTGACGCTCACCGCCAGAGAGAAGGTTTCCGTTTTCGCCGGTCGGCGTATCGTATCCCTTTTCCATCTTGCGGATGAAGCCGTCACAATTAGCCTCCCGGCAGGCGGCTTCGATTTCCTCATCCGTGGCCTCGGGGCGGGCGTGCCGGATATTCTCACGAATGGTATCATCAAAGAGAAATACATCCTGATCTACCATAGAGATTTGTTCCAGTACACGCTCGGCAGCTACATGGTTTATAGGTTTACCACCAATGGAAATTGTTCCGCCTGTTGCCTCGTAATATTTTGCAATCAGATTTAGAATGGTAGATTTGCCGGAACCGGAGTCCCCGACAATGGCCGTGAGCTTCTGGTCTGGCACTGTAAAGGTGGCGTGTTTCAGCACCGGCTCTCCGGGCACATAGGAAAAGTCCACACTGTCGAAGTTGATTTCATGGGTGGCTGTTTGAAGCGGTTCCATACTGCCGGTTTCCTCTGGCTCTTCAATAATGTCTACAACTTTATCTTTGGAGATTTTCAAGTTTTTGTAACTCATCAGGCCACGGGAGATGGAGTCCGAAAGTTTTGCAAGCAGCATGGGCAGCATACAAATCAACAAATAGGAAATCGGGTCCAGTTTCCCGGACAGCATAGGGATAGAAGCCGCCCATATCATTACAGGTAGTCCGATCCACAGAAAAATACATTGTATTGCATTTGTCGGAATACCATGTTTCTCGTAGTTGTAGCTCACATCACTGAAATGTTTTAGAGTAGATGTTACCGTCTCATTTTTTGTTCCGCCAATACCATAGGCTCGAAAGGTCTGAATGCCCGTGGCATATTCCACAATACTGCTGACCGTTTCGGCGCTGACGGCATTTTTCTCTGTACCATACTTGCGGACAACCCGAAAAGAGAGCCAAAGGAACGGAATTAAAACCAATTCGACGCAGGCAAGGATGATGCCTCCCGGCAGCCAGATACAGCCCACAAAAATAATCATCATGGTACAAAAGGTGATGTGCTTAACAATGTCCCCGACCGTATGGGTGAGGATTTTTTCATAATTGTTGACATCGCTGGTAACGATGTTGATGTATTGTCCAGTCTGGCCTTGCGTAAATCTGGACAGTGGTATGCGCTTTATTTTATCTCCCAGGAATAGTCGGGTACGGTTGCTGACCGCTGCACCACCGATCTGACTTTGTGTATAGCCAACGCTGTAAATCACAATACGCAGAATGAAAACGCCTCCTAAAAACAGGGAAAGCCGGAGCAGCGAGGGCGAGTTGATTGTACCATTCCACAGCATCTTCATTGCTTCATAAAGGAGCAGAAAGTTAAAACCGGACAGCATACCTTCCACAACATTTAGAACCATACCAAGATAAAACCGGCTATTTTTCTTTAATGGATTTTCACGCATGATCTGCACCTCCTTCCAACTGATAAGTAATATTGCGGGCCGTTTCATAATCTGTCCAAGCCTGGTTGTAATAAGCATTATCCTGCCGGACTTCATCATGCGTTCCTACACTCGTAATCGTGTGATTTTCGACAACGGCTACCCGATTGCACATTTTCAAGGCCCCCAAACGGTGAGCAACAACGATTACCGTCTTGCCTTTACACAGGTTTTCAATAGCCTTATCAATCTCCACCTGATTTTCGGGGTCTGCAGCACTTGTAGCCTCGTCTAAAATCAGAATAGGTGCATTTTTCAAGATAGCACGCGCTATTGCAATCCGCTGCTTTTCGCCGCCGGAGAAGCGGGAACCGAAACTCCCCACCTTCGTATCGTAACCGTCTGGTAAAGACATGATAAAATCATCAATCTGAGCTTCTTTTGCGGCAGCCCGCACTTCTTCCAGAGTGGCATTGCTGCCCATACGGATATTTTCAAACACGCTGTCACGGGTAAGAAAGGTCTTTTGGAATACAATCGCTATATTCTGCAAAAGTGTTTCGTAGTTGATCTCCTTGACATTCTTACCGCCTATCAGTACCTCGCCTTCCCGCACATCATAAAAACGGGAAATCAATTCAATCACGGTGCTTTTTCCTGCGCCGGAGCGACCTACCAGAGCCATACGCTCTCCATTTTTGACTTTTAGATTACAATGTTCCAGAACATTTACCTTACCATCGTAAGAAAACCGCACATTCCGCAGTTCAATGTCGTGTGCCTGGGGAAAATCACCGCCGCCCTCATAAATCGGCAGCTCTAAAATTTCCTCTGTTTTTGTAACCGCCTTGAGTACCTGCGCCATATTGCTGGATATTTCCTGCAAAGGACGGATCTCCGTCAGGTACATGGAACCGACAAAAGCAAACAACAGGAATACACTGGCTGTAATGGAACCATTCAGGAAAAGCATACCGCCCAGCGGCACCAGCAACAGCATCCCGCACTCAATCACAACGATAAAAGAAGCGTAAAATGGCCCCATCCGTTTAGACATTTCATTCCAAACATCATTTTCCTCTTTTACAGCAGCAGAAAATTTCTGAAATGATTTACTTCCCATGTTATAGGCTTTTATCAGCTTCATACCGCTGATATACTCCACCATTACGGAGTTCAAATTAGCAACAGATTGATTGGCACGCCCCATCATGCTGGATGCTCCCATAAACATCCCGCACATGACGAATAACGCCAATACCAAAGGCACCAGCGATACCAATGCCAAAGGTACATTTACGGTCAGAAGGTAAATAAACACCACCACCGGCCCTATAAGGTAACAGATCAATTCAGGCACATTGTGGGCCAGAAACAGTTCCAGCTTTTCAATGTCCTCATTCAGAACCGTTTTAATCTCGCCGGTGCTGCGTTCATTCAGCGCACCAAGAGGTACCTTTGCCATGTGGTCGATTACCATACAACGCACCTTCAGCAATGCGCGATAGGCTCCTTTGTGAGATGCCACACCAGACGCACCAAACAATAGAAACCGGATAACGATACCGCCGGCGATTATGCCAGCATCCCGAATAACAAATTCTGTAGTACAGGTTCCTGTATAGACAGCACTCATCAGACTGTAAATCCCGTAATAAGGGATCATGGTACAAATTCCACTGAAAAAGGATAGGATGACCGCCAGATACATCCAATATTTTTCTTTTCCAGCCCATTGGAGCAAGAGCCTGATTGAACTGCTCTTTTTCTCCTTCTGCATAAACTCACTCCTTTCATATCCATTCAACGGCTATATAGAAAATAGCTTTTTTAGATTTTCTTCATTATCCGGAACCAACGGAAAATCATCGCACTGCTCTCCATGGTCAATATGAAGAACGCGGGAACAGGTACGGCAGACAAATTCATAATCGTGGGTTACGACAAAAATCACTTTTCCCATAGCAGAGAGCTTTTGGATTAGCAACGCAACCTGCTCCATACTATCGAAATCCAAACCGCTTGTGGGTTCATCAAATACCAAAAGCTCTTTTCCACAAATCATGCTAACAGCAACTGCCACCCTCTGCTTTTGTCCCCCGCTGAGTGTGTTCGGATGATGGGTGCGATAGGGTAATAAGCCCAGGCTATCCATTGTTGTTTCAATTAGCGATTTGTCTGGGTTGCGGATACCAAAGGAGCATTCCGCTTCTACACTATCAGCAAATAATTCAAAGTTGACATCCTGCATGACCATGTAGGAGCGGTGCAGCCTTTCTTTCCTGTCCTGTGGTTTTTCATTCCACAGGAATTGTCCACTGGCTTCTTTATGCAGTCCGCACAGAGTACGGGAAAGAGTTGTCTTTCCTGCACCGTTATGGCCGACAACACCGATGATTTCTCCAATTCCTGCTGAAAGGTTGATATGTTCCACAATGGCTTGTTTCTTATAATACAAGCCCACATCCTGCAATTTCAGAATTTTGTTTTCTGCCGCGCCTGGACTTGTGAATTGCGGATGTACTTCATGGAGATTCACGGCCCGGAGTCCCATGCGTTTCCGCTCGTCTTTTTCAATAGCCCTGAATTGCTCTGGCGTGTAAATCCCGGCGATTTGTCCCTGCTCCATATAGACAATACGATCCACAACATCCATCAAATAATAGAGTCGATGTTCCGCAATTAAAATTGTCTTTCCTTGTTGCTTAACAAGTTTCAGATGCTTTCTTAAATCTTGTATGGCATCCATATCCAGATTAGAGGATGGCTCGTCCAGCAAGTAAATGTCCGGGTTCATAGCATAAACTGAGGCGAACGCAACTTTCTGCTTTTCGCCGCCGGACAATGCGTGTAGGGAACGATTACGCAGTGACTGGATTTCTAAATCCGCCGCTGTGGTTTCTACTCTTTGGCGCAATTCCTCCGTTGGCATTCCTTGATTTTCAAGGCCAAACGCAATTTCGCTGTCACTGTCAGTATTGAAAAATTGTGTGCGCGGGTTTTGGAATACGCTTCCTACCTTTTCTGATATTTCATACATAGTCAGGTCAGCAATATCTTTGCCATCAATCACAACCTGGCCTGTTAATTCTCCGTCATAAAATCGGGGAATGAGTCCGTTTACAAGTCGAGTGATTGTTGTTTTTCCGCAGCCGCTTCGCCCGCACAGCAGGATGCACTCTCCATTTTTGACAGTCAGGTTAATATTCCGCAAACCGCCTTGCTCCCGTCTCTCGTATGAGAAAGTTATGTTTTTCAGTTCAATCATTCAAAACACCTCCCCATAGAATTGCCCCACAAGAAACATGGCAAGGAAGGCAAGGACAACTATGAGGTCGGCTATGCCAAAGCCAATCCTTACATACGAAGTCCTTTGTGTGGGATTTTCAATTCCTCTTGTTACAGATGCGACCGTCAATTCGTCTGCTGTTTTGGATGCAGCCATCATCAGCGGAACATAGATACACTCGATTGTCATAGCCGGATGTAATATAAAATTTTTGAGATTAGGTGATACATCCCGCATCCGCATAGCGTCTTTGATAAAATGCCAGTCCTCCCGAATTGTAGGTACATAGCGCAGCATGACCGCAACAGGAATTACAATCTTCTGTGAAATATGGCTTCGGTTCATGGCAGAGAGAAATTCCCCCACTTTTGTCGTTGAAATGATAATGCCGGACAAAATGCCACAAGGATAAACCTTATGAACCAACCCCAGGAAAGCAATCAACATTACCTGTACATTGCCGGACGGCATCTGCAACACCGCCTGTGTCAACAAGTAGAAAACTCCATAGACAATAATCCCAATAATGGAGTAGCGTATTTTCCCACAGGCAGTTCCAAAGCAGGCTACCAGCGCAACGACAAGCATTTCATAAAGAAGGGACGGAGCCATCGTTGCCGACAGGACACATAAGAGCAACAGCAGAATTTTTGTGCGGGGGTCTATCCAAAGCCCTCTGCGTTTTTCCCCATTGCTCATGCGGTAATCCCCGCTTTTTCAAACTGCTTTTTGAGCAATTTCTTTCCTACAAGGCCGCTGATAATTCCCAGTATGATAGTTCCCAAAAGGATAACCGGCAACATTCCCGCAGGTGCAGAAGCAGTCATCATGTCAATGTATTCCTGCGAAGTTCCGTTGTTCAGCATTGTTTCAGCCCACGCAGCAGGATCGGCGAAATAAGCCAAAAATACACCGGCAGGCCCAAGGCAGAATAGAGAAAAAGAAGCAATATTCCACTTGATGTTTCGATAACCTTTAACACCTGCGACGATTTCAGCTATGATGCCCATGACGATATATCCCAAATCCATTGCCCAGTGCATCCCGAGTACATACCAGACAATTCCATTGATAATGCCCAAAATGACGATACCGCCGCGCTTTGGCACTTTTGCTACCATCAGAAGATATACAGGTCCGCAGAGCAGGGCAATCCCAAACGGCTGATAGAAAGTAAGCGCAGGGTTTGGAGCAAACGGAAGGGAGCCGATAAGCTCAAACACGAAAAATAGTGCAGTAAAAATACCAATAGTTACAAGGTCCTTGACCGTAAGACCTTTCTTGTTCAGATACGATGATTGCGCAGACATATCCAAATCCTCCTTTTCAGAGAAGCGTTGCCTTGACGCTCCCCATTTCTTATGTTATATTCAGGTTAGATAGCGTTAACCACAAATCAAAGATACTCTATTCACATCCTTCTTACAATAGTTTGGAAGGATGTTTGCGTTATCAAGATATAAGTTTGCGCTATCGTGGCAAAGGAGTGAAATGCGTTATGAAGAATAAGATTGAAGATTTCTATGTAACACAATTTGCGGAACGGGGTTTTACACCGGCTCCGAATAATCTGGACTATTGTGAGGTCGGAACCACCTGGCAGCTAAATGACAATATTGGGACAGGGACATTCTGGATTTATAACAGGCAGAACCTTTTCGACATCAAAATCCACGACTTCTATCTCAACGAGGACACTATCCTGGATTTTAACTGGCCAGAGTGTTTAAGCATCATGCAGTTTGACTCTATCTCCGGTGAGGAATTATCCCCTTATCGCCGGTTAGAAGCTGGGAGTGTGAAAAGTTTTATTGGCGGCTATTCCACATACAAAGTTCTCATACATAAAAAAATTCCGATCCGTACTGTTGGAATTGAAATAATGCCTGCTTATTATGAGGATTACTTAAAAGAGCAGTATCCTGATGAATATGCAAATCCTCTCAAAGCATTTGAAGCCGTTGGACAGACAGCGGATTTTCCTGAAATGTCCCGCCTATTAAAACAAGTAGAGGCATACAAAGGCAGCGGCATTTCTGCGGGCTTGTTTTATGAAGGGAAAGTGGCCGAAGCTATCTCACTTATTGTAGAATGGAGCCGCTTACAACAGCAAAGAAAAGAAGTCCGAAAAAAACTATCCGTTCAGGATGTTCAGCAATTAGAAAACCTAACACTGTATCTCGACGATCACTGTATTCAGGATATTCCTTTAGAACAGATCGTGCGTATATCTTGCATGAGTGCCAGAAAAATTCAGACAGCTTTCAAAGAATATCATGGATGCACAATTACAGAATACATACAGCAACGGCGAATGAGTCAGGCAGAAACCCTTTTAGCGAAAACAGATTTATCTATTGGTCAAGTCGCACAAAGCGTTGGATATACAAGCGCGAGTAGATTCGCGGAGTTATTTCGGAAGAGTACGGGCTTATTGCCATTGGAGTATAGAAAAGTCTCACAGCGAAAGTAAAATGAGCGCCAGGGGGAACTCTGGCGCTCACATGATTATTGAAATATCAACTCTTGAAAAATAGTTTCCTCCACCTGCGCTTTCAGCGTGTTCATCAGCCCCACCCAGCGCATGGGGTCACGGGCTTTCAGTTCCTCGGTGACGCCCGCCGCCTCCATCATGCGGGGCAGCATGGCGTCCATCCGTTCATGCGCCGCCCGGTCAATCTCCAACAGGTGCGGGTACAGCTTTTCGCCCAAAATCAGGCTGCTACAAAGATCGGACGATGTTCCTTCAAGTAGTATTGCTTTTATATAAATAAGACAGTGCTGGGGATTTTCAGATATACCTTAGAAGCCCCAATTATTGGTTGTCGCTAAATGGCAAGCAATGCCTCTGTGGCCACAAGTGGCACAAAGGCGGCTTGTTGGGGCTCGCCCCAAACCCGTATCTTCGGGCCAACATGGCCCGAAGTGTCAGCGTCGCTTTGCTCCTTGTTTTCATAACCTTAACGCTCCTTTTCCTGCTTTCTTCCCGGTTCGGTGTAGCCCATCAGAGTGTCAATGTTCGCTTTGATTGTGACGATCTCCTGCATATCCCGTCGTGCCTTTTGATATTCTCCATAGAGCTGTTTTTTCTTTGCTGTGAGCTTACGGCCTTCTTCCTTCAGCACATCCATTTTGGGGAGCTTTGCCCCGCCCAGCAGAGAGCGCATTTCCGCTTGTGCAGCCCGGTACAGTTCAAGGTCGGCCTCATGCTCCGCAAGGAATTTCCGGCTGTACTTCGTCGCCTTATACTGCTCAAAGACTGGACGGGTTTTGGCATACTGAACCGTTGCGGCCTTTAGCCCGGCATTGGTTTTCATGGCCTGTTCTGTCTGCTTGATCTGCTCGGAAATGGCATGGAAACGGTCTGCCGCCTCGGTGGCTTTCTGTGCCAACTGCTCATAATCGGTCAGGCCATTGTCCTGTATATAAGCAAGGGCAGCAGCCATCTGCTTAATGTTAAATACCTTCGCCCAGCGTTCATATCCCGGCCCCTTACCGGCAGCCAGCTTCGCTTGAATATCCACCGCCAGACTGATTTTCCGTTCCGAGTGCCCGGGGCGTTTTTCTTTGCCCTCAATGGCGGCCAGAACATCTTGCAAGTCGTAGCCGTCCCCCAGCGTGGAGGCACGCAGACGGGTGAAGCGTTCCTGCCCTTGCCCGGTCAACCGGAAACTGATACCGCCGCCCCGAACCTTCTTGACTTCATATCCGGCCCGTTTCATCAGAACAAGAAATTCATCCAGATCGGCGGGGCGTTCGGCCAGTGCGGTATCAATGGCAAGTCGCAGTCGGTCCTGATAGGAAAGCGGCCCTTTCCGGTCTTTCTGCCACTCCCCATAGTTCCGATACTTGCCCTTGCTCCGGGGCTTCGGGTTCTCCACGATGGACAGCCCGTTTTCAAGGCACAGCTTGTCAGAGAGCCGCCGAAGGGCGAAGCTGGAGCCCCAAAAGTTTCGGAATTTCCGGGTGCAGTCAAGGGTGGTGGAGTTGTAATAAATGTGACAATGGATGTGCTGCTTATCGGTGTGCGTGGTAACGATAAAAGCGTGCCGCCCCTTTGTCCAGCGCATAGCCAGCTCATAGCCGATACGGTTCGCCTCTTTCGGTGTGATCTCCCCCGGATAGAAGGACTGTCGTATCTGATAGCACAGCACATCATTGGCCTTTTTCTGTTCCCGGCCTGTCATGGCGGCATAGCTGGCCTTTGCCAAAAGAAACTCGTCCGCCACAGTGACCGGATCACATTCATAAGCGGAGATGTACTTTCCGCTTTCTGTTTTTTCCGGGTTCTTGCCATAGTCCAGACAATCCCGGATAGCCTCAGCAATCGTTTCGCCTTCGCCCGCATGGCGCTGCAACAAAGTTGTGGTAGCCAGAAATCATCCCTCCCTTCTATGAAAAAAGGGCGGCCCATTCAGACCGCCCCGACTTCGGGTCAGTATGGCCCGAGGCTGCTTAACTTGCAAGAAACCGGTACAGAGCGGATTTGCCTCCGTCCAGCTCCCAAAGAAGGGAGCCCACCGCCGCTTGCAGTCCATACGGCGAAAGAAGGAAGGCAAGAAACAGAAATACAATCCCGCCTATGGGCGTCGGCGTGAAAAAAAGAGCGACACCCAGCACCGCCAGGATCACAGAGGCAATCGTCAGCAGGACGGCACAAATATCAAACAGGAATACCAGCAGAGCCGCCAGAAGGGACAACGCCAAAGCAAAGGGAGCAACCAATATTTTCAGCAGTATCTTCATCTTCAAAACCTCCTTTATCTATCCTTCCTACCTCTATTTTATCATGCCTGCCCGGGGACATAAATGTTGCGAAAGATTAGTAAATCCTGTCCCAAACCTTCGGGCCAGTATGGCCCGAAACAGAAAAAGCAGGACACATTCATGTCCTGCCAAATTTCTGTTATTCTGTTTCCTGCTGCGGGCAATCGGGAACTGTCAGCAGCGAAGTGTCGATAACAATATCCTCTGCTGGTTTCAAGAGTTCTGTCAAATCGTGCTGCCGTCCCACGTTGGTCACATCAATTTTATTCACGCATATTCCAATCCACGGAAACTGTCTGCTTAATTCATCCATCAAGTCGTATATATCAGCAGTTGCCAGCTTATCATCCGATATGTAGCCGGAGCCTTGACGGTGAGAAAAACGATGCCGTTTGAAGAACCGGCGCAAGTCGTCATACGCCTGCCGGTAATTGGCTCCGGGGTAATGCTCTTTTAATTGATGGGTGTCCAGATCAAAATTTAAGGCTTTGAAATATTTTCTCTCCAAAACTCAAGCCCTCATTGCTGTTTTTTCCTGATAGTGGGTCAACAGATCTTCTTCATTGAAATCATCTGGACTGTCAGAATCGTCACTGTCACAAAGACGCCACACAGAAACATTATCCATGAACCATGTCTGCCGCTTCAAGGTATTGACGATCCGGCCGAACAGACTAAAATCCCTCGCTCTGCCGCAGTCACGGAATACCAAAGCGCCGGAACCATCCTCCATACGGGGAAGGCCCACGGTTTGGAATGTATGATTGATTGTGTTGTAAATGCCATCCAGCCGGTACTTATTTTCGGCTGTGATTTTATCATCATTCATGCGAATAACCATTTTCAGCATGGTATCAGCCTCCCTTCTTGAATTATTATATCATTATAGAGCTGGTTCTACAATCTTGAAAATCTGAATTTTTTATGACGGGCTTCGGGTCATGCTGGTCCGAAGTGGTAAAAAAAGAGCAGGGCGGCAAGCCCCGCAACGGAAGCCTGCCGCCCTTGTCTCACTTTGCCACCAGCTCGGAGAGCTCCCGCAGCACCTTTGACACCTCGCCCCACAGCTTTTCATAGTCCCGCTTCAATCCGTCGATTTCCTCCGGATACACGCCATAGGTATGTGCGTGTATGGCAACCTGATTGAGATTGTTAGAACAGCGCCGTTGCAGAGAGATCAGCTCTTTTACGGGCGCAAGGTCGATGTGCAGGATATACCCATTCAGAGCCATTTTCCGTACATAAGCCCCGGCGTTGGAAATGCCCGCTTCGGCCATCCGTTCATGGATGGCTGCCAGCTCGTCTGGCGTTACCATAACGTGCAGATGGACATTCCGCTTGCGGTTCTCCATCAGCGTTCCAGCTCCCGGCCTTTCCGGCGCTCTTTGGGCTCCTTTACCTTATCAAGCGGTTTTGCGTCCAGCTCCGGGGGCGTGGGTGGGATGGGCGTATTGTTGGGTACGCCGTCGATCATGTTGCAGTTCTGCTCCGTGGAGAGCTCGGCGGTTTTCAGATAGTTGTCTTTTTCGTGCATGGCGATCCTCCTTTATCGTTCCTCATGGTTTTTATGGCTCCGCTTTTGGCCGGGCTCCTTTTGGGGTTCCTGCCCTCTGGTTCCGTCTTTGAGCCGGGCGGTAATGGACGAGCGCACCCGGTCAGGATTGCCCGGTGCTGGTTTCAGCTCATAATCCTCCATCTGCTTTTCGGTCAGCGGCTTTGCGTAGGTCAGTTCGCCCCATGCCATCAGCCTGCCGTCTGCCACAGGACGCCGCCTGTCATCATCATAGTTGACGATGGAAAGGGGCTGGTTATCCGGCGGCTTCGGGTAGGTGCCTATGTCTACGGGGCGCTGGGTGGAATAATAGCGGTAAACGCCCTCCGTTCCCAGCTCGGTATGCTTGACCACCGCATGGTAAAACTGCTGATAGTCGTCTACCCGGCGGTCAAAGTCCCTCTGCGCCCACGCCTGACTGTTTCCATAGCGGCCCCAGTAGTAATCCCGATGGCTGTTTTCCCCCTCGGTAAACTGCCAGGTCACAAAGGGGCTCGGCGCTCCCGGATTATGCCCCAGCGCAAAGCCGTGTCCGGTTTCAAAGGTGGCAGCTTTCAAAATCACATATCCTTGTACTGTCTCCAAGAGATACCTCCTTTCTGTGCTTCGGGCCAACATGGCCCGAAGTGCTGGATGTTACGAAATAAGAGGGAAAACCGGGGAGGAATGTAATAAGATATTCCCACCCCGGAAACACCCTCAAAAAAGCCCGGAATGTCAAGCCTTTGGAGGCGGCAAATCGTAACAGCCGCCCGGCCTTTTCTCCCGCATTTTCCTCATGCGTTCCCGGCTTTTCCGGTGGTTCCCTTCGGTCTTGCAGGCGTCGGAACAGTAGGCTTGGCGCCCCTCGGGCAGAAACGCCTTTCCGCAGACCGCACAGACCCGCAGCTCCGGGGAGATGCCTTCCGTTGTCAGCGCCGCTTGAAGCTCCGGGTCAAGGGGCAGGACAGCCTCGCGGAAGTAACGGCAGTATGCTCCTGTCCAGCACTTGTGCAGCATATAGCAGGCACAGTCAAGAGGAAGGCACAGGCCGCTTTCCCGGTCGTAGTTGGCACACATCCCCGTGACAAGAGAACGGATCTTCTTCTTCTCATCACGGGTCAGCTCCCGGGCGTCCATTTAAGACTTCGGGCCACGATGGCCCGAAGGGCGGGGCTCCACGATCAGTGCCCGGAACTTCTTCCGGCACTGTTTTTTCTTTCCTTTGCACTCCTTGTAATAACGGCATCCCTTACAAGGGTCGTCATTGTCCCAGCCGGGGTGCGGTACTTCCTTCATCATTCGTTCAAAAGGGCTGCTTGTAAAATTCATTCTCATTCCTCCGTATCTTCCTCCCACGGCGGGGTATCTTCGTCCTCGGGTTCCTCTGTGATCTCATCCAGCTCCCCGTCCTCATATTCGCAGTAATCATCTTCCAAATCCGGGGCCTCATGCTTCGGCTTGTAAATCTTGAAATAGTAACCAATTCCGCCGCCGGCCAGCACCACCACACCGATCAGGAGCAGAGAGAGAAGGGGGCTGTCCTTTTTCTCCGGCTCGGGTTCCGGTACTTCCTCCACAGGTTCGGTGGGCTTTGGCTCTGGCTCAGGGGTCACTTCTTTGGGCGGTTCCTTACCCTGTTCGGCAAGAGGCAGAAGGTCGTCTGTGGTAACGGTATTGAGGAAATAGACGTTCTCGCTGGTTTTCTGTTTGTCGATCACCAGATAAAACACGCTCTCGTCTGCGGTGGTGATGGTGTAGAACTCCTTTCCATCCTCGTCGGTGGCATTGTCCACCACGGTTCCCGTCCCGTCCGGGGTAAAGGGGTTCTGGGTTTCCGGCTCTGCTTCGGTTTCCGCCGGGGCGGGGGTGATCTCGGGCTGCGGCTCGCTGCTCTGTGCATAGGCCGGGACCGTAAAGATCATGCAACACAAAAGGCTGGCAGCCATCGCCGCCAGCCTGCGGTATTTAATTTTCTTCATGGGCTGTGTCCTCCTTTTCGGGTGCCTCCGGCTTCGGGTCAGTATGACCCGAAGCTGTAAGGCTGTTTTTTGGGGTCATTCAAAAAAGCCATAAGCTGGGTGGGCGTCAGTTTGAGGGAGCGCACCGCCTGCACGATCTGGCTGTTTTCTTCCTCCTGTTTCTGCTTTTCCAGCTCCCGGATTTTGGCCTGCCATTCGGCGGCCTTCTCCCGGGCTTTTTCCAGTTCCTTATCGAGCTTGTCGATCTTGTTCATGCAAGGACTCCTTTCCTCTGGCTCACAGACGCCCGAAGGCATAGAAATGTGTCTGCCAGTAGCTTGAATTGATGTTTGCGTATTGGATGGGCGAACCACAATGGAGCATCATCCCGTCGCCCACATAAATCCCCACATGGGACACGGGGCCGGGGCTGTCATAGGTTCCCGTGAAAAAGATAATGTCGCCGGGCTTTGCCTCGGAGGGGGAAATGATAGCACACTGGTTGTAAATGCCCTGCGCCGTGGTACGGGGCAGGTTGTGGACGCCGCTGGCTGTGTACACCCAGCAGACAAAGCCCGAACAGTCAAAGGAGGTGGACGGGCTGGAGCCGCCCCACACATAGGGCCAGCCGATGTACTTTGTGGCTTCTTCCATGAGCGCCGCAAAAGCCGGGTCATTCAGCGCCTCGCCGGGTATCTCATAGCTGGGTCCGGTATCTTCGCCGCCGTTGTAAATCCCTTCCCACAGATAGGGCTTGTTGCCTTTGAGCTGCTGCATAACGGTGTAGATTTCCCGCTGCTGTTCGTTAAGCCTCGGCAGGATCACGGCAGGCAGCGTTTTATTTGTGAGGGTCACATTTAAGATGTAATACTCATAGGGGACTTCCTCGGTGGTGGTTTCCCCGGTTTCCGGGTCGGTGCTGGTTTCGGTGCGGTAGCGTATCTCGACTTCCTCCGTTAAGGTCAGTTCATACTGTGCCTCGAAAATCTCCCGCAGTTCTTCCTGCACCTGTTCCCGGAAATACACATGGTACTTTGCCGAGAGATAGGACGCCAGCTCATAGGGGTTATGGCCGATCTCGTCCACGGAATAGCGGTACTCGTCATAGCCGGGATGGGTGCTTTCAATGTTCGCTACCGTCTGTGCCAGCTCGTTTTCCAGCGCCGTGTAGTCCTCGTCCACCCCCAGCAGGTCCGTATCCTCCGAGGCGTAGGAGGTTCCGGATAACGCATTGGCAAGGCCGCTGCCAAGCGTGGGAAAGATGGAGCTTACCGCCGACACAAGAAAACAGAGCAGCAACAGCAGGAGCAGGACCAGCACCGCCACAGGATGACGGGTCACAAACTGCGCCGCCCGACGGGTCGCAGTTCCCGAAGCGGCAGCGGTTTTCTTTGCGGCCTTTGCACTCTGTTTTGCCGCCGTCTTTGCCTCTTTGGAATACCGGCGTTTCAGTTTCCATTTCTGCTGCACACGGGAAAGCGGATTGCTGGCAAGCTCCGGGTGTTCGGCGGCCATCTTCTGAAAATCCACATTGGCCCGGGCTTTTATGTCCTTCCGTTCCCACTTTGCCACCTTCCGGGCTGGGTGTTCCCGCCAGCGGCGTTTGGCATAGCGGGTCAGTTTCCGGGCTCCGGCCTCTGCGGCCAGCTCGGATTTATGGGCTCCTTCCACGCCCACATTTTCATGCTCGACTTCGTGGATCTTGTTGTGGAGATAAAACCATGCCTCGGTGCGGGCTCCCCGGACAGCTTTCTTTGCAAGCCCCGGCGGCTTCTGCGCCGCCCGTTTCGCCTCGACCTTATCCAGCTTCTCCCGGGCCTTTCCCAGCTTTTCCCCGGCGCGCTCCGCTTTGGCCTGCGCCTTCTGGTACTTGTCCTTTTTGCTCCCGGCCTTCTCGGCGGAGCCTTCCGGCTCCTGCGCCTTTCCGGTATCCTGCGGACCGCCCTTGTCATCCTCCTGCCTCATGCGGTCAGAAGGGCGGGCTTTCCGGCTGTCCTCTTGAAACTTGCCGCTTTTGGACTTCGGGCCATCGTGGCCCGAAGGACTGTCCTGCCCGGTATCCTCGTCCTCAAACCGCAGACGTCGGGATGGTGCGGGGGAAGGTCCTTCCCGTTCAGCCGGTCCGGGGTGATTGCCCCCGGTATCCTCCGTCTGCCCCGGCCTTTGAAAATTCCGTTTGTCCGGTTTCTTTCCGATGATGTATCCCTCCTTTCCAAACCTCGGGCCATCATGGCCCGAAGTGCGTTATGCCCGGTTCATTTCCTGTTTTTTGTCCTCCGGGCGGGTGGTCATAATGGCGTACAGCTCGGTATTCTGCGGGAAGCGGTCAACAAACGGGATGGTGGTATTCCCGAAGAACAGCAGCCCTTCGCCGGAATTGGTATGGGTCACATAGGAAAGCTGGTGGGGGCTGATACCGAGCTGTTTGGCTAAAATCTGCCGGTCCCCCTGTGCCTGCGAGAGCAGCACAAGGAAGTCCGAGTTTTCAAAGATGTTCTCGATCTCCGGGCTTGCCAGAAAATCCTTCACGTTCTGCGTTAAAGCACTGGGAACGCACCCTTTTTTTCGCAGCATTTTCCAGATCGCCACACAGTAGCTTGCCGTCAGCCGGTCACGGAGCAGCACATGGAACTCGTCGAAGTAGCACCATGTAGCGATACCGCGCAGGAAATTCATAGACACCTGCGAGTTTACCAAGTCCTGCATAATGAGCATGGCAATCGTCCGAAGCCCGGCCCCCAGCTTTTTTAAGTCAAGGCATACCAAACGGCGGCTTAAGTCCACATTGGTTTCATGGTTGAACACGTTAAGAGAACCCGACACATAAATTTCAAGGGCTGTTGCCAGCCGCACCGCCTCGCCCTCGGGCTGGGAACAGAGCAGGTCATACAGGGTTTGGAGGGTCGGCATTTTGCTTGTTTCCGGGTTCTGCAAATGCTCCCGGTACATCTGGCGCACACAGCGGTCAATGACGGTACGCTCCACCGGCTGCAAGCCGTCCTTGCCGCCAACGATCAGCTCCATCAGTGACAGGATAAAGTCGGCTTTCAGCGCCATCGGGTTTTCCTCGTCGAAGCTCAAATCAATGTCCATCGGATTGATGTGGTGGGGGCTGTCCGGGGCGATCTCGATGACCTGACCGCCCAGCCGCTTGATAAGGGGCGAATATTCGCCCATCGGGTCAACCACAATGATCCGGTCACGGGTGGCAAGGAACACGTTCACAAGCTCCCGCTTTGCGGCAAAGGATTTGCCGGAGCCCGGCACGCCGAGGAACAGGCCGTTGGGGTTTTTGAGCTTTTTCCGGTTTGCCATGATGACGTTATGGGAAAGTGCGTTGAGCCCGTAATAAACGGCTTCGCCATCCATGCGGAGCTCCTGCGTCATAAAGGGAACGAAAATGGCCGTGGAACTGGTCGTCATGCCACGCTTGATCTCAATGCCGTTATGACCCAGCGGAAGGCTGGAAAGAAAACCGTCCTCCTGCTGGAAGTCCAGCCGCTTCAAGGTGCAGTTGTATTTCTGGACGATACCCGACACCGTGAACAGGTCGTTGTCCAGTTCCCGGCGGGTCGGGGCCATGTTTACCACAAGGAAGGTCAGCAGGAACATTCTTTCATTCCGGCTCTGTAAATCTTCCAGAAGGGTCTTTGCGTCGTTGCTGTACGTTACAAGGTCGGGCGGAAGTATGTCCATGTCGTACCCTGACCGGGCTGCCTTCTTTTGTTCCTCCACCTTCATCTTGTCAATGTCGGAGACTTTGGCCTTGATGGATTTTACGGCGGCGGCCTGATCGACGGTTTGGATATGGAGAGTGATGGTCATTTCCGCGTCCATTTCCAAAAGCTCCGCCAGCAACTTGTCCGAGAGCTCCGAGGCCAAAATCTGCAAGTAGGAGGCGGCGCCCCAAGTCGTCCCCACCCGGAACAGACGGCTGAAACGGAAGTCGAAGCTGTCCGGGGCGATAAAGTCTTTGGTGGAAAGCCCGGTTTTGGGGATCATATCCCATGAAAACCGGAAGGGGGAGCCGCTGCCGGGGTGGAGCTGCCCATGAAGAAGCTCCAGCCGTTCCAGCCCCGAAAGGGAGCGGCACTTGACGCCCAGCTTTTTGAAGTTCCCGCAAATGTCCGCCTCTACACGTTCCAGCCTTGCCCTGGCGGTGGAAAGGTCGTCCACATTCACGCCGAAGGTCAGGAGCTTTGTGCGGACAATGCCGTTGTTGCTTTTGGCGATCTGGTTTTCCAGCATTTCCACATACCACACCGGACGCTGTTGTAATCGTCATCCTGCATGGGGATGTTCACGCTGTACCGGCTGCCCGGGCGACTTCGGTGGTTGAGGAAGGAAAGCTGGAACGGAAGGCTGCTGTCAAAGTAGTTGAGGCAGGCGCTCCACCCATCAAAGATGGCTGCCTGATCTTCGGACTGTGCGAGCTGGTAGTTGATGTCCTCGTATTCAATGGTTTTGGTGTAATAGCGGTCCGCTACCCGGCATACCCCGTCCCGGTACATTTCCCGGTAAGGGAGGGTCTGCTGGGCGGTGGTGGGAATGTTCTTGAGGTTTTCTTCAAACTGTCCTTTGTCCTTAATGCGGTCCGGGATTTGCCACAGCTTTTTGTCCAGCAGCTCCCGCAGCACTACGCTTTCCTGTGCGTCCTCCTCATAGCAGATATAGCCCTTGTCCTTGAAGCCGCATTTTTGGCCGCTGGGGAGAGAACGGCGGCTACCTCGTTTGCCACCATCGTTCCGCCGTGGCTGGCGGTAGATACCAGAAACACCCCCGGACAGAGGGTTTCACAATTCTGCACCTCGCCCCACGGGGGAGCTTTTTCGGCCCATGGAACATTCCGCCCGTCCGGCTCCGGTCCGCCTGCATGAGCGCCGCCTTTTCCAAGATGGCGCGAAGTTCCGGGGAAAAGTAGGCGTATTCCCGAAGGACACGGGCGGCCTCCCCGCCGCAGGCGTTCATCAACAGGGTATAGGCGTCGCTGTCCGCTTTGGTACAGCGGCCCAGCAGTTTTCCGTCATAATAGCAGGCCGCGTCATAGCCCGTCCGTTTGCGTGGCATGGTTCCCGCCTCCTTTCTGCTTCGGGCCAACATGGCCCGAAATCAACGCCCGCACCACGGCTGGTCTTTTCCTTTGGGGACCGTTCTGCCTTTTGCCTGCTCAGCAGCCGCTTTCCCGGCTTTGAGCTGGTCGCTGATGGACGCACGCCCCACAGAGCCGCGCTCCGCCATCTGTTCCAGCTTTGCCTCATAGGCTTGCAGAACAGGAGTATTGAGCTGTTCCTGAACTCCTTTGTGACAGGGTAGGCCATATCCCGGTAGCCGCCTTTGCCGTCCGGCTGGCTGGGCATCCCAAGAAAGAGGCCCTTGCTGCCCTGTACGATTTTCAGATTTTCCACCACAAAGCAGTCATTGAATTTCACGCTGGCAAAGCCCATCAGATTTTTCACAGGTTCGATGACCCGCACGCTTACATCCAGCTTCAACGGTGCGGCCGGGGTGGTGTTTGCAACCTTTTCCTGCATGGTTTCCTCCTTTCCGGCGGGAACAAGGTTCCCGTCCTTGTAGTCATAGCCTTCCGCCCGAGTGCCGCCAGCGTGTCCGCCGATACGCACCCGGACAGTTTCAGATCGGTTTCCACCACAGCAGCACCGTATATCCCACGCAGCCCCAGATCGCCCCGATGCGTCGCTGTCGGTGGCGATACTCTGGATCAGCACCGCATAGATGGCAACACAGACTAAGATCAACAGACCTTGAAAGCCCACCGCAAAGAGGGAGCGGAAATAGTTCTGCCCCATGTGTCCGGTTTCCTGTTGGGACTGTGGCAAACGGATAGGCGCTAAACTTGTGAGTAAATAAATTTCAATCATACGGCCATATACGATGACGAAAATCACGATGTTTAAGGCAATCATGGTAAGCTGGATCAGGAAGGACTGGAGCCAGAGTCCGAACAGAGGGCCTAACTCCATCGCCTCAAGCTCTGTCCGCAGACTGTCCAGCACATCCGGCGTGATTTCTGTCCTGTTCTGATAATGCCCGCTGACTGTTGGATCACATGCTGGCTCACATCAAAGACCGCCAGCACGATATTGAAGGTATTCGTCAGATCATCACAGCCACAAAAGGTTTTGAACACCCACTTTAA